>Ga0065711_1030458_pt1 | contig 32440 bp, 18 predicted proteins | sample Hoacrofraction12_FD_59098 | JGI IMG/M metagenome (GOLD analysis project Ga0065711, IMG submission 59098) | Hoatzin crop microbial communities from Cojedes, Venezuela - Epithelial fraction 12 v2 (version 2) | ecosystem: Host-associated > Birds > Digestive system > Esophagus > Crop | place...
AGACTGGAGTGACATTGGCTTTTCTCCAGTCCTCGGGCACCTCTCCTGTCCTCCAGGACCTTTCAGAGATGATGGCGAGTGGCTCAGCAACGACATCCGCCAGCTCCCTCAGCACTCGTGGGTGCATTCCATTGGGGCCCATGGATTTGTGGGCGTCCAAATTGCTTAAGCGATCCCTCACACAGTCTTCCTCGACCAAAATTAGTGTTAAAAGTCTGTCAAGGTCTTTTTGAATTAAAAGCCTTGGCTCCTGGCCCCACCGTCAACCCAGTGTGCTGCAGCCTTCTCCAAAGCATGCAACTCTTCGGACCGGCACAATTCATAGAGTACAACGACTGGAGTGAGGCCGGGGCGTTTGGAAACTGCTGAGTGGTGAATAACCCCTGTCAGTGTCCTTGACACTATGAAAAAAAACATTGTCCACAAAAAGGAGTGATTCCAGAGTAGTAGTGGATAGGAAGAGGAGGGAAAGGGCAGAAAGGAGAATTGGCCAACAGCCTTTTGCTCAGAGTTAAGTGTAACCCATACGAGAATGCTTTGGTAGCTGTAACTTTAATCTAGTTTTTAATGATGCAAATGTCTCTACTGAGCAGCCCATAACAGAGAGTTAGTATTAAAAAAAAAAAATAAAAAAATTACCCAGTTTCATTCTCCATAACTAGAATGTCTGAAAGTTGCATTTGTGCTTTCAGACATCCCACCAACTTCAGTTTGTTTCTGCCAGAGGTTACACACCGAGTCTTTGTTGATTTGTATTTCATCTCTGCCTTCTCTAATGTCTGGAAGGGTATCATATTTGCGTTTTTTTCCATTGTCTTTGTAATTAATAAGCATCCTTCTTCAGTTTCCAAATGGTAGCTACTACATCTGCTCAGAATCCCACTGTGCTGTGTGAAATGCAAATAAGAAACCACAGTGCGCTTTCTGCTCCACAGGATCCGTTGTCAAAGTCTGGGATCAGAAGCAAGAGATAGATACAAGCAGATGGGATTATGCAGAAACAATCAAACGCTGCCTTTCTGTGCTTGCTGAAAAGGTGTTAATAGTAAATAATTTCTTAAAATACTAGTATTTTAAATTTTGTATAATCTCGGTATGACAACCAATAAGCATCCGTAAAATGCTTGCATTCTCAATTTTTTTTTTTTACAGTAGTTCTGGCATCAAAAATGAATTGGGCTTGCTTACGGTTTTGTGAAGCTAATGTTCAGTTGGGAATGATACAGCTACTGCTGGTTCTGGTGTGAGCTCAGGACCTCAGGACAGAAGTTCTGGTTCAGTTGGTTCAATGAAGGAAGAATAAAATACGGCTTGTGCCTGTTTTGGGTTTGTTTGCTTGGATTTTTTTTTTTTTTCAGTTCCCTGAGGATTAGGAAGGTACATTTTAAAAATAACATAGTCAAGAGTTCAGCTTGCCATTTACCACATATCTGCACGATATCACTTTGGCCAGGACATCTGCAGGGGGTCACTTTGGCCTGATATTGCAGAAAGAATTGGCAGTACTCTTGGTTTTCCTCCTTTTCCTGTTGTGACTTTCTGATTTCCTCCCAAACGTAGGTTGTCCAGGTTTTTATGCCAGGCTCATAATGTGGATTCGTAGAAGACCTGTTGCACCTTTTCAGACTATCCCACAGTAGAAATAAAATAGCAGAACGTTGCCTTGCCTTCTTGGACAAAGCAGGATGAGAGTTGCCAACAGAGAGAATGAGCGAGTCAATAAATTGTGCAGGAATAGCATAAAAGGCATTTCAGTGCTCTGAAGGTAAGAAGGGACTGCTATCATAATCTAGTTTGACCTCTCTGTAACTGCAGCGATGAAACTCATTCCATGTGTGTTGCATGAAGTTCATAAACTCAGCTATGATAGCGTATCTTTTTGGACAGGAAAACTTTGCACTGCCAAGGTTATTTTAAATAACCCCTGTGTGCAGTAACGAGCAAACAGCTAAGTTTTTATAGTGAGGGATTACTGGAAAGGATTTTTTCCCACAAAGGCACATGGTGGAATCTGTTTCTGTTTTCACTTGAAATGTAGAACTGAGTGCTTTTCGTGAGGTTGGCCAGTTCTGCTCATGGCAACCTCTGCTTTTGCCTGTCAGCGCTGAGGCCTGCTCTGTTCGTCTCTGCTGGATTCCACTGAAGTCCGGCAGAAAATGGTAATGTGCATCTCCAGCACGAGGACACTTTTGAATGTTGCATATTGGGGTAAAAATAACCCATTTTTGCTTGTTTGAGGGAGGAGAGAGAACTTTAATCTCCCTCCCTCCCCCTGCCGTGGCTCTTGTGGACATTATAAACATGTTCTTGTGAATAAAATACTTTACATTGCTCCTGACCGTGAGAAAAGTTAAACCAGCTATTTTTTAATTTTTCAGTTTGGTTAAATAAACTGGATCACCAAGACAAATCGCTCAGTTTGTCCCAGGCTGGGTTATACGGGCTCTTGAAATAATAGTTAGAAGTGGAGGGGGATAAGCAGCAGAGCTGTCATCTTGCCTTGGGTGTTTCTGTAGCACTAAGAATTCATATGATGTCAGTTCCAGTAGGAGTATTTATATTTAACCCGACATATGCATAAGAGACTGAAAGGATTCTTTTTTAACTTCTGCAGCTCTGACTTGTAGAGGTAATTTAAGGCTATAAGAGTACTGCTTCTTAAGCTTTTATTTTTGGAACCTCTTAATCTATTTGTAACGGAGAACAAGGTCATACAGTCCCTACAAGCTTTATCCTTATTTCCTGCAAATCTCATTACAGCTCTGGAGCACAAGCAAACAGTTATGTCTTAGTCCTGGACATCCTGGTAGGGTTCAGAGAGGTGCTAATTATTGTGATAGGGAGACGGTGAAATGCAGTTTAAGGAACATCTCTGCCAGATGCTGAGCTAGGACAGGTTTCAAGCTAAGTGGCAGCATGCCGCAGTCAGTGCAGCGTTAGTAACAAAAAGCCCTTTAAACAGAGAAAAAAGTCTCTGCATCTCGTCACCTGCGTTGTACAGTAGCAATAAAATACCTGGCAGCTGGTGAAGCTGGCTTTTCCTTTTTGCTGTTCAACTCTGAGAGGAAGAGAAGCTGATGGTCCCGGCAGAGCCGTGGGGGCTGCGCTGCTGTTCGGGGTCAGAACTTTCATGAGGAAGGGGCACTCGGTGGGGTGAATTCCACATGGGGTGCTGCTTGCATTGCCCTTTGCTATGCTTTCGGCCACCCCTAAGCTTAGCAAGGCATCCAAAATCCACGGGCAGGCACCAGGAACGATGGATTAGGCAAAGCAGGTGCGTGTGGGAAAGCAGCAGACAAAGGAAAGCCGAGAGGAAAGGCAGGCAGGGCTAGGACTGGTTTACAAAAGAGCTTGGCAACAAGGAGTTTTATACTGGGAAACTTAAGTTTCATCTAGACATTCTTCTGGAATTTAAGAATAGTTTATAATTATTATTATTAATTAAATTAGAATTATGAAATTATTATTTCATTTGTTACCTTCTAGAAGAAGATGCAATGAAAAGTAACCTAGCATGTGATCACCTAAATGTGAACATTCTCACTTCCATTTGACAGTTGGAGGAATAAAAGGAAGCAATCTGGCTATGTGTTTTTTTCAGGGAGATGATATATTGTCAGAGGACATTCTTATAAACCAACCTAGATCCGTAGATACACGGTATCATTAGCCTACATTTGATTTTATTTATTTTAATTAGTAAGTGGAAGATTGGGAGCAGTTACTGACTCAGGTCTGTTCTGGGTCATCAACTGCTCTGTATTTTGCCAGATTATTGAAAGGGAAAAATAATTAATATGCTAATTAAGTGTGGATCATGCAAACTTAGAAATTTCAAGTAATTTGTAAGATATGGAAGTAACAGAAAGCTAATGTATTTTGATGGTAGGTGAGTGAAAATAATTTGCTGCACAGTACCTTGTGAAAAACAGCTTTGTGGTGTGGGGGAGGGTTAGGCTTGTGTAGACTTCTTTATAAACAAGGCTATGTTGACTTTAGGGAGGGATTCTGGGCAGAGCAGCCGATTATAAAAGATGAGGAAAACAGGGCACGCAGTGAAACATTTGCAGCAAGGGAGAGCTGCAGGATTTTTGCGGAGGGGACATTTCCAGAAGTCTTGGGGACTGGGCGTCCCTAGCAGGCAAGAACGGAAAAGAGCCACCTAGGTTAAATGTTACCAAGCACATGGGCACCAAAACGAGTTACAAAACCGCTGTCAGTAGTGAAACCAGATGTGGACGGTGAAAGGTGGCTCGGGCATGACGCCGGATCCTCTTCGGCCTCGCCTGTGCTGTTCTGGCTGACCCTGCGTAGCCCTGGTGACTTGGTGCTGGTCCCTGGGGCAGAGCGCAGGCGTGGGGGCTGCCGGCTGTGCCTGCCGGCCTGGCACCCCTCCGGGGGTAACATCGGTGCTGGAGCCGTAGGCTTAGATCTGGGCTATCCCCTGGGCTGCTGCAGTGCTGTTACGTGCCTTGTAAATGATCTGCGGGGAGGTTTTGCACAGGTACGGGGTCCTGCAGGAATGTTTCTGGAGGACTGGAAATGTGGCTTTCCTAATTTGAGGAGCTAATTTTACATACATACATTTATGTATAAAAGTGTGTGTATATATATAGTAAAATTGTATATATTAAATTATAATTACATAGTAATTATGTGTAATAATTATAATTAATACCCACAGTAACTATAATTAATGTACAATAATTACATATTAAAATGTCTTGGGTGCAGATTTGTTTAACGTAACTTCTTTCTGTTGTGAACTGGCAGCTAATATCCTGGAAAAAAAGCTGCTACTCAGTCACTGGCATTTGCATAAAATCGTTAATCGCTGCTCCCGCTTGTTTTGCAGCGGCGCTGGGCTGAACGTTGCAGTGGGGCGTAGCAGGGCACATGGGAGCCGGTCCTGCTCCACGAGGAACGGCAGGAGGCTGCCCCAGATAAATGAATAGTTCCTTTTTCCTTTCTGTCCAGCAGTACAATTTAACAAACTTGCACGAAATTTTAATTTCCACCGAGGCTTCCCGGCTGCTTCAGTGACGGATCCAAGTTGCCTGGCTGTTAACTTCTTACTCGCCAGCTCTCCAAAAGCTGGGTGGGTGTCCAGTTGCATTCTCGCTGAGACCCTGACATTTACTTTGCTGTACAAAGTAAAAATAGCAGCTGCTGTTGATTTCAGCGTATCGGATGATCGCAGCAGAGCAGAAAGTGTGTGGGCTGCTGTCTTTCCTCCTGAGGATGCTTGCCAGTTGTAACTTGAAGAAGTTTTAAGTTTTTTTAAGTTTAAGAAGTCTCAGGAGCACAAAAAAGAAAAAAAAATGGTTTGTAGAGGTAGGACAGGAGGAGGAAGGGTAGTAAAGGGAAGAAGGCTTGTTCTGTTATGTGACACGTGATTCTTTGTTTTTCACTTACATGAAAGCAGCATTTGAAAAAAGGTTTACTCAGCCAGTGAACATCACTTTACCTGCATTCCGATTGACAAATGAGCACCACGCTAACACAAAACAGGCAGAAGGAGAGGTTTTGAGGTTGGCTCTGAGGTCATGGCGTGAGTCCGTTTGTTTTCAGGACACTTTTTCACGGGATTACTTGTGCTTTAGCTCTTGGAGCTTTCTCTACAAGCAATTGAAAGGCAAATGGTTAAAGGAATGTGTGTAGTGGCAGTGGCTCTTAGGTCTGCAGAGGAGTTTTACCTATCGTTCTTCAGCAGGAACAAAGAAGATACAGCTCACAGACAAAAAGCTAGCTTCGTAAAGGGTGAATGTGATGTGAAAACTTCCGTAGGTGTTCTGCAGCTTGGACCGGACAAATGTATAGCAAATAGCTCCTGGAGGGGGGAAATCTGTTCAAGAAAACCATTGACACAGAACAGTGAAATATTAAACTGCTCTGGTGATTTCATTAGAGAAATTAAAGTGGCTAAAAATGTACTGCATAATTTGGATGTCATCTTTAACTTATTTGTGGCGCTGGGAGGTTTTATTAAAATGATTTCAGACAACTGGACTTGCTTCACCTTCCTGTGAACCACGGGTCTATGCTGTGCCTGTGTCTGGGAACCGTGGCAGAAACCAGCTAAGTTAGAGAAACCTGAACTGCAGCTTTCCAGAGTCAGTGAAGGAAAGAAACACGTAGAAAGGTGCTTGTGTTACCAGTTATTTATTTCAGTAAATAATTTTAATATAACATAGGTCTTGTCAGCAAAGCACTAGTGAACCATCAACCAGTGCTTCCCAGGGCTGGAGCCATCAAGTCCAGCTTAAATGTTTCTGTCAACATCTAAACCCAAAATACGAATTCCTTAAACATCTGTGCAACTCTTGTCCCTCGGTGGGCCATCTGAACTCTTAGGAACTAAAATAGTATTTTTCTTCCCTTAAGTATACCCAGAACTACTTGTTTCTAGAAGTGTGATGCTTGTTATTCAGCCTGCACCTTGGTGATGAAGATGCTTACGCTGTCAACAGGCTGTGCGGTAACAGTCATAGTGTGCTCCAGTTTTCTTAATTTTGGATTTAATGGTTCAGTGCAGCGACCAGCAGTGGAGGAGATGTAGGTCTAATTTCAACCTGTCTCGCAGATAAATTAAGTAGGCAGAGCTGTTGCCTGGGGGACCTGTCATTCACTTCCTTCTGGAATTAATTCTATGAAAGATGGGATTTCCTTGGCTCAGAGAAGAGAGGAAAACCTCTTAATGGCAAAGTCATACCCTAGGAGCAGTGGTATCTGGCCTCCAGCACCCCTGCGCAGTTGACACTCTCAGAAATTCATGTTTCCAGTTTGTGACTGGACCCAGTCTAAAGACTCTGGGTTGGGTTTTTTGTTACCTGTCTGGGTATTGCGTAGACTGGGAGGTGTGCAGCCCACACACACAGGAAGGAGGCAGTGGTTATATTGAACTGTTTAAATATTAGTGAGACTTCTGCAGTTTGAGCTAGTAATGAAAAATGACCTAGATTATCCTTCCTTGGGAAGAAATAATGAATTACCAAAACAACGTCCGAGAGAAAGAAGATACTTTGGTAGGCATGAATGAAGCGTTTGTGTAGAGGGACGAGCCTTGACTGAAAGAGAAGTGCTGTATGACCATAATGCAGACATCTTCATTGCAAGGTTTAATTTACTTCAACTTGGGATTCGTAGCCTCAACATGCCTTTATATACCCAGCTGTACAGCACATTCTCTTCCATTTTGTGGAAAGGTCATATCCATAGATCCCTGAATTTTGGTTTCTTCTCTCCAAGATTATTACAGTCCTGCAATGTTGGGCCTGAAAACTGATCAGGAAGTCCTTGGAGAACTTGTGAAAATGAAAGTTCCGGCTGTGGCAGAGCTGATGGAAAGACACGGAGTCATGTGGACCCTAGTGGTGTCACGCTGGTTTATATGCTTGTTCATTGACATTCTTCCAGTAGAGGTAATTGGTAACATGAAGTTCTCTTTATATACACTCATAATCATATTTCATTTGTAGTGCTTGAGTAATAATTACCTACTGGAAATCAAGCAGCTGTAATATGAATTTTCTCCTTTCCTGCAGACTGTACTCCGAATATGGGATTGCTTATTCTATGAAGGGTCAAAGATCATCTTCCGCGTGGCCTTAACATTAATTAAGCAACACCAAGCTTTTATTTTGGAAGCCACCAATTTCCCTGACATTTGTGATAAATTTAAGCAGATCACCAAAGGAACACTTGTAACGGAGTGTCACAGCTTCATGCAGGTAAATTCTCTGCAGCTTTTAGTTGTTACAAATAAATTAAAAACAAGACTGACTTTGAATGAGTTTTGCTTAGTCAAAAAGATGGATACAGTTCAGAGAAATGTATCTGTAGGAATTGCTGAAAGGATGAAGAATGTTTTTATATAAGAAATGCAAACCTTTTAAAGAAGTATCATCTAAATCCATATATAGTAAGCCACTCACATGATCTGTCCAAGGAAAATTTTTTGCCCTTTTTACCAGTTAAGGCAGGAAGTCTGATGAGAAAATAACCTTAGTGCCTTCTTTCAGTGAACGATGTGTTGTGCTCCTGTGCTTTCTTCAAATGAACTGTAATAGAACATTGTAGAATAGACACAAAGTGAATTTTAAACTCACATTGTTGAATCTTCATAGTGCCAGAATATAAAGCATTATGTTTAGTCAGAGAACAAAAAGGTAGCACCAAGTTCTTTTTTTCAGACAAAAAATCCATGAAGTTGAGTGGTCAAGTCTTACGACAACCTGCAAACTAAGAATTATTCTTGTAAACTATGAATAGATTGGGTGCCAAATCTGTATAAAACACTAGACTCAGAGCTTAACTCAGCAGATGAAAATGTAAAAGATGTTAATTGAAAAAAAAAAATCACAGGAGCACATCTGTCCTACATCACTTGGCCAACGCCGCTCTCACTGGTGGCCAAGTGTGCACACAGCTCCATCCCAACAGACAGCCGTTACTCCCCAAATTGTTTTGTGCTCAGGTCAGACCTCTGTGCATAGGGCTGTCGTAGTAGGATGTCATTTATGTTATGTTTCATCTTTGCTCATATAGAAGAAAAATAAGCTTAACTTACTCGTCTTTGTGAGCCTTTTAATTAAAGGAGCAAGGGAAAAATAAATTACAGATACAGTGTAATTTAGAAGGGAGACGTTTGAGGGGTTTTCCCATTCCATAAAGGGTTTGGAATAAGAGGTTTGTTAACACGTTAACTGCCATGAGAATACCAGTTCAGAGACTGAGACAAACACTTGTCCTTGAAGGACTTCTCCCATCCTCCTCCCCCTTAAATGACATTACATTTTACAGCAGCTGTTTTTAGAAAAATCAACTACCTTTTTCTTGCAGTTACTCTGAATAAAATACTCATTTTAACTGTGTGGGTTATTGTAGTGAGGGGGGTTTCAAGAGAATTAAATAAACACTTTAGTTATGTTCTTACGTAACTTTCGAACACGTACCTTTGGGTTTGGTTTTGTGGTTTTTCTTCCAGCAGCATAGATAGTGGTACCAGCGGAGGTGATGACAGTCGAGTATTTTATGCCCCCCTTCCCCTGAACAAAACCTGAGTTTTAAGTTGAATGCAATGCAGGCTTCTTCACCAGAACGCTGTTCAAAACAGGCTCATTTATAATCTCATCTCCGGAGTAGTCAATTACAACTACAGACAACTGAGGAACCCACACATCTTAACAGTAGATTAAAGTGCATAAACTTGCAGCTTGCTTCATAGTTTTGTTCAATCAGAAGTTTTAGATGAGGTAGTGAAAACAAACACATTTTTCTTGAACAAGTTAAAGCAAAAAAGTATCACTGATATATACAGAGCATTTGAAATGCCTCAAATTCCATATCCCCTGCTGCTCTGGAAAGCTTTGTAGAGAAGGGCGAAGGTGGTACATCAAGGGCTTAAGACTGACTTTTTTGCAGTAGGATCATGTTGTTGTTGTGTGTGTGTGTGTGCTCCAGAGCCCGAACAACCTGTGCTAGCACCAAGTAAGAAACACACTGGTGCTTTGCAGCATTACCCAGGTTAGCTTAATATGTTCTAAATCTGCCTGCCAGCCACCAACACAAATGCCTTCTGAAATAATTTTAACTGGACGCTTATATTCAAGACTAGCTTTAGTGTTGTTGCCTTTGTGTAACTTACAGCACTTGTTATGAGCTGCAGGTTTACCTGGTAAACAGCAGCGTAGAAGAAGGTGTGACCCTGTCACAAGGAGGCCAGACAGCAGTCAGCGTTTTCACAATATGGGTATCAAAGCAAGGATTTCACACTTGACAGGATGATGTAAAAGTTCCAGCATGTTGTCCAGAGCCGGAATGTTAACTATGAATTATCTCCTTTTGCCCTCAGAAAATATTCACAGACCCTGGAAGCTTGTCCATGGCAACAATCAACAAACTCCGAGAGACTTGCAGAGAGAAGTTGCTTTCTCAGGGATAACTCGCCAGATTTAACCAGGTGGTGAGATACTACGGCAATTGACACATTCCTCTGTTTGCACTGACTAAAGCACACTGTAAGCTTTCCATGAGTTAACTGACACTTGACCAATTTTTCCTGCCTTTCAAGTAAGTGTTGTTAACACTTTGTACTGTATGTCAGATGTCATAACTGGAACTGGTGGTTCTGCTGGGGTTTTTTGTTTTTTTTTTTAAGGATTAAAGTATTTTCAGAGTAGAATGTGATCAGTGTCAGGACACTCCTTTTAAAAAAACCAGTCACCGTCCTTGTCTTTTCAGGGCATTTTGTAATGTTAAAAGAAAACAGGTGTATAAAATTACATATCCTTCCTACTGTATTAACTGTGACACTGCTATCATTTGTACAAAATAAATTAATTTGTCAGAACTTGTTTCTTCATGTGAAGAGAGTAAAATATCCGATCTCTTTCCTGACTGCCACTAGTTCGCTAGAATACAAGCATCTTCCTTTTTCCTCGTTGCTGTCACTTAGGGAACTCACTAAATATGGCAAATTGCAGGGCAAGACAGCAGTGAGGAAGCTCTTTATCTTGGCTAACAGTTACACCTATGCAGTGTACAACAGCTCTTCAGGTGAAGGCAGCAGGGAACATGTGCAAGTCCAGGCTACAGAAAGGAGCAGCAAAAACTCCTCTATAACCACTCTTAGTATTTTATACGCTTATTCAGGGTTTTCTAGCACAGCAGGTAACAAGGAATTTGACTCGGGTCCGGAAGCAGTATTTTGCACTTTGATGTAAGGGATGCTGAAAGCAGATGCTGTTACTTCTACTTTGTGCTGGTGCACTGAGGTTACACTACAGGTGCTATATCCTCATATACCTGTGTCCCTAAAAAGTTTGGGAGAAACACGTGTAGAGATAGCCAGACAGACTTCTTCCTTGACAGGGAGAGACATCAGGCAGTTCCAAAGCTGGACCTTAATGCCTACCTCGTCCTGCCCCTGAGCAGCCACAAGCAAAGCAGCAGCCCTGCCACTGGCGCTTGGCTGCTTCCAGCCCCACTGGGGCCGGGTGCCTGCAAATTGCTTCACTGCTTTCTCCTCCCCCTCTACTCTGCCCTGGTGAGGCCCCATCTGGAGTACTGTGTCCAGTTCTGGGCTCCCCAGTTGAAGAAAGATGAGGAGCTACTGGAGAGTCCAGCGGAGGGCTATGAGAATGATGAGGGGACTGGAGCATCTCTCCTACGAGGAGAGGCTGAGGGAGCTGGGCTTGTTCAGCCTGAAGAAGAGAAGGCTGAGAGGGGACCTTATAAATGCCTGTAAATATCTTAAGGGTGGGTGTCAGGAGGATGGGGCCAGACTCTTTTCAGTGGTGCCCAGCGACAGGACAAGGGGCAATGGGCACAAACTGAAGCACAGGAAGTTCCATCTGAACAGGAGGAAGAACCTCACTCTGAGGGTGACAGAGCACTGGAACAGGCTGCCCAGAGAGGTTATGGAGTCTCCTTCACTGGAGATATTCAAGGCCCACCTGCATGAGGTCCTGTGCAGCCTGCTGCAGGTGACCCTGCTTTGGCAGGGGAGTTGGACCAGATGACCCATAGAGGCCCCTTCCAACCCCGAACATTCTCTGATTCTTGTCCTTACAGAGCCCTCTCGTGGCCAGATGCCTCGCCTTCCTGGTGGGGATGGGAGGGCAGACTCCAGCGAGGCCAGCAGTTTGCGCTTTTTATTCCCCCTATTGAACAGCTGCTGTGGAAAGCCTCACCTTTTAATACCACACTCCTTCACAGACTCTACACCAAGGTATCTTCGTTCCTTGTTAAGGAAGACTTATCTTCCCCCCTGCCCCCACAGACTGAGTTTCTTTCGTTCCTCAGCAGGGAAGGAAAACAACCCACCAGCTTTTCAAAGGAAGTAGATGTGTGCTGTTCTAGACAAGACAGCTGCTCAGAAGAATGATTCCAAGGTATCCCATCCTTTACAGTACCAGAAGACACCTTTTTCCTCGAGTACTGAATTGTGAGGATACTAGCAGTACCATACTTCTAGCACATCAGCAGGTATCAGGAAATACTAGTTTATTCACTCCTGCCAAAATCCATAGTTTCCAGGTACCTTCAAGGTAGCAGGGCAGATGGTCCAAAGTATACCAGCCTTACTGCCACGCGCTCAGTTCTCCCTGTCAGGAGAACAGTGGTCTGTGCAGTGCTTCAGCGTGCCCTGGTTCCTGCCCTGCGCAGCCACTACTGTTAACACCAGAACATTACAGCAGGAGGGAGTCAGGGAAGCTCTAAACACAGAGGTTCGTTTCCAAGCACATGACAGCACACATGGGCCTCAGCAGACATGGATTCTTACCACAGAGTAGGAAACGCAACTTCAAAATAAAACATCAAATGCCATTTACACAGTCCTTACACTGAGCATCTTTGTGGCACTTTCAGAAAGCGATGCTTAGCAGGGCAGGCCAACACACTGACATGTCTCAGCAAGCGGCAATGCAATGTAAGCGTGATCATCTCCAGATCTCGGGTTACTGGTACGCAGAAGCTTTACCTGTTTCCAAGCTCAAAATCCAAAACAAGGGACTGTTCTGAAGACACACACACAGATGAGCCTCACCTTTGTGCCACACAGAGAAAAACTTAAACATTTCTTTAACACAACTCCACACTAAGGATTGTTTAAAACTCCCAAAGCAGAGCCAAACCAAGACTTCAGGACTTACTGAACAGCCAAATGTTTTTAAGAGTGATCAGCAACACCAAGATATACAGAAAAAAGTGTCTTTATTAGCATTGTTACAGGCAATGCATACATAAGAACTGATCCTTAAAATGTACAACCCCCCAGCCAAGTTTAAAGCAAGAGAATCAGCAGATTGAGACCTATATTGTACACATGTGCAGTAACAGGATCTCTCTGGACCTTCCAACAGAAGAGACTGTAATCACTGTACAAAAAAAAAGTAAATAAAAATAACACGCATTTTAAAAAAGTACCAGCTCCTAACAAGCTGGCAGAGCATCAAAAATACCAAACAGGGGAGTTGTCCAATCATAAAGAGTTCCTATAAGGTTTGAGTATTGCGTTGTTCACACCCTGCATATGCCAGGCATTGAGTTTAAAGCTTAGTAAAAAATACACACCTGAAAGACAAGGTGGAGTTTAGATTTTAAATTTCAATTTTGTCAGTTGTTACTAAATTTCTTTAAATGCATCATCAGTATAATTAACGTCCTCGCCAGATGGCAGCAGTACAAAGAATGAACTTTTCCCTTTGTTAAGAGTTCTGAAATTGAGTCAGTGTGAATTAGCAACAACCCTCTCTGGAATCTTTAGCTGACAGGACCTTATGCCAATTCCAAAAAATCACCCTTAAAAACCTTTAGCTTGTTTCTAAGTGGGTATTTAAACTAGTTAGCAAAATTAAACACCAGAATTTTCAGACGTTACTTTTGTGCATAGTTAAATGCTGCAAGATGATTTCACATTTAATAAAGCAAACTTTAAGAAGCAGCAATTTGCAAGAAAAGGTGTTCCCTTACAATATCAATCTTAGCTCAGGGGAATTGTGTAGGGTTTTTTTCCCAGCCTCTTGCAATTGCTTTTCATCTACACTGGGTTATAGTGCAAGTCATTAAATTGTTTGATATCCAGCATGGCTCCTCTTTCTGCCAATCAAGTAAGCAATCAAGACAATTAGAACAAGACCAGCAAGGGCCGCACCAACTATTATAGGGATCAGCATGTTATTTTCATCCAGTTGACATTCTTCCACTGAAGAGAGAGAAAAAGACAGACCCGTGTTAGCCACTAGCGCACCAACAGATGGCCGCATCCAGCATTCCACATTGCTTGTCCCAGCACATGGATAAAACTGGCTCAGGATAACTTCTAGCTCAGCTTGCCAACAACCAAACGGAAGCCAAGTCCACTAACTGCGATCATCCGGGATGAAGTCTTTCTGGTACTAGTTGCGTGCACAATACAGAGATTTACAATAATTGTTTCCTTCTCAAGAGCTGTTACTGTTATGCAGAACTTAGCCATCATAAACAGATCCACACGACTCCTGCCCTAGTCGTTTTGCTTTCACCAGTCACTAAGGACAGTGTTAACTAAAAGAGTCGGGAGCTTCCCAGAACTTTGCCCCTTTCATACAACTGTCTGCACACAGTCAGGAGGGAAATATAACGCTCCTCCTTAACCCTTCTCTGGACCACAAGGAACAAGTCCTAGTTATTTCAAAGCTTTTTACATACTTCTAACATTAGCCTCAACTCGGACATCTTACCAGCCCCTACAACACCTGTAATGCAGAGACTAAGCAGAGCACCCACAAGCTGACATGACTACAGAATACTGTATGTTCATATCAAAGCGAACTTCACAATTCCTAGGTCCCCCCCCAAATATAAACTTCTTACCTGCCCCAAATTTGTCTCCATCAATCTTGAAAACCTGGATCTGAACATCAAATACATTGAGAAGAGCTTTGTCCGTGACCTGGAGATTCTCCTCTGCGCTGCACTTGTAGGAGTTCCCTACAGTAGCTCTCAGCTCACTCATGCTGTTGTTCGATGCTTCAAAAGTCGGAACTGTGTAAGAGAAACTCTTATTACAGAATCCTGAAGAGTGGGAGCTGTGAGCTCACAGAGCTCACATTTGATATGTCCATCCCCAACATTTCTAACATGTTATTTAATGCAGGCAACCCTTAATATTCATAGTAGTAGTCACTGAAAGTAGACTTAAGAAGTCCTTACCTGTTGCTTCAGAAGGCAGAGTCGTGCTTAGATTCACACCTTGCAGGAAGAATTTTTCAGTACTTGCATTCTTTTTTAAAAAAGAAAGAAACAGCAGTTATCATTTAAGCTAACGCTGTACAACAGAAGCTGTTAACATTCGGGTTCCATTCTGCATGCATTTTGAGTAAAGGTTTTCAAAGGACAGTCCACAGCTGGGGTGAGCATCTAAAGGAAGAGCTTAGCGGCACTTTAGGAGAGAACAGCTACAGAAGGTATGCGCCTTGGGGGGGAGGGAAAGGGGGACTGTCACCTCTCAGACTGCTGACTTGACCTCCACACTGCAGGTACAGTCCCACCCACGCCTTAACCAGGCTGGCACAGTGATCTCACCTGTGCTACAGACACAGCTTTAAAGCAGCTCGGTACCCTACAGAGATGTGGGGAGTCATTTAATAGCAAGAGGTGAAGGCGATCGCATTTGATCAGTCCCATGAGTGTTAAAAGGTGCATGAAGCTCTCACAGAGTCGATTCAGTCCTTGAGGGTACACAGCTCTAATACATCACCAGGGCAGGGCTGTGGGAAACAGGATTCCCAGCCATCACAGGAGACCATAAAGACAAGCCCATTAGGCTCTTGGGCTGTACACAGAATATTAATGAGGGCTTAAATCCAGTTCCAAACTCGTATGATTAGATGAGATGCCTACTTGTCACAGGCTATTCCTCTAATACGGCAGAACTGTTCCCAGCTGGGGCAAGAAGCTTTGGAGAGCAGGCAATACAACCTTAAAAGAAATTCCATTCCAAACTCGATGTATGTGTATACATGTGTACCTGTGCGTACATACATGTATATATTCTTTCCTCACAACAGTTACCAAGTATTAAACCCTCTAAAACCTAGTATTAAAACCAAAGGAATTATTTACTCCCCTTCCTGTCATTGCATCTCTTTTCTCTTGTATGTGCCCCGATTAGTTTTCCCACGTGACAAGTCCTGCAGACCCTACATGCTTTGTCTAGAGATTCTTACCAATGCAAAGTAGAAGATAACCCTTGTTTTCTCAAAGGTCAGATTCAAGGAGGCAGACGTACTGTCACATCTCCCAGAAGAAGTTGTATTATGTGGTATGAAGTTCAGCAAATCCAATCCCATCTATGAGAGAAGAGGGTCAGTTATGACATTTGAAGGGACTACTACATCACCACGCATTCAGTCCACTTCTAGGTTGGTTGTACCCACGCGCACACCGTGCTGGATTTGCCCACGCATTTTGCAGACAACTGGGCAGACACATGTGCAGGTTATAGGCTGGTGTAGCCTGCACCTGAGTTCCCAGGCTGGCACAGAGAACAAAGGGCATCTTTGCATGCCTAACGCAGCTTTCGGCAGCCCTGGCTGGCTGCGGCTCATAACCTGCTGCTTTCTCCACACTGAACTACTTTGGTCCTGGCAGCGTAAGGAAAACCATCAGTCATCACCACTACACAGGGGGCAACAAGCTGTAAGATACTGCTTGGACATAATCAGGGGAGCTGCCTGTAAGCAGGATCATCTTGCACGTCACCAGTTCACAATGCTTTGGCTTTGCCCATGATACGCGATTTTATACTGCCCTGCATCTGCAGAAGGCTGTGGGTTAAACATACTTGCTGAACAATCCAACAGAAACCTTCAGTAGCTCTTAGCTGACCCTCATGTGACTTTGGAAAACATATTTGCCACCTCCCCACCTGGTCACTGCATTAGAAACCAGCTGTTCCAGCAGAGCTGGAATGCCATGCTACAGAACACAGCTTCGGGAATTTCACTTAATTAAGGTGGCTAAACACACAACCATCACAACCAGCTACTGCACAGTCACACACCAGCTATCACTGCACAAGATTTTACCTCTCAGTCATCATCGTCATAAATACAGTAGTCCTTTGCACCACCACACACAGTATTAAGCAGCTAAATTCTACACAGATACCACCCTCCTCACACCAGGTCCTTAATCACCGAGATCCAACATGGCTGCTTTTGTGGAGTTTAATTTGTTTGCCTGCACTTGTCCTCGTTACCTCAGATTAAGCCACAGGATCGGAAAAAGGAGCTTGTGATCAAAGGTCCTCGTAACAAAGATTTACTGAACATAAAGGTTTACTGAACCTTGGTCATTGTCTCCCATCGAGGGCCTCCAGCAGCCCCTTTTGGATTACGTTCAGCTTCGCTTTACCAGTGAGCGGGTAATGGGTTTGTCCATGAACTGGCATGCTGGGCTTTGCATCAACAGTGGAGGGAAAAAACCTCTGCCAGGGCTGGATCTTACATGAACCACGTAGCATTTTTGTTGTTAAAATCAGCCATTAAGTAGCTCTTAAGCATTAAAGTCAAACCCAAGCCTCTTCAGTACTGGCTGCAAGTTCACTAAGTCACAAGCCTGTCCAGTTTTACAAAAGTAGTAATTTTCCCTTCTAATAGTCATTCACTGTTTTCATTCAGGTGTCTCAGGCCTATTTTTTGTATTTTTTTTAACAGTTTTAAAACTTCATTCAGATGGCATCTTTGATAGTACGATTCCCCCTACTCGTATCTTGTTGATTTTTACCGCTTCTGTGGAATGGCCATATACACTTACTGGATTTGACAGACAAGTTCAGTATTCTTACTGAATGACCACTGAATAGAACAAAACTGTTTAAATCATCACTTTTTCAATCAAAGTGTAGTCCAAGTTAAGCAATTCAAATAGAGGATGATCATGGATGAACACTAGAAAGAACTGGGATTTTTAAAGAAAAAAGTTAGCCAATAATAATTTTCCAAGTTTTCCCCAAAGAAGGAATCTGAAGGCTTTGAAGAAAGAAAAAAAACATACCTTTTTATCTCTTCTTGCATAGGTGATATTAAGCTGTAACCCCATGGAGGCAAGTACACAGGTTCCATTGGGACCAGTCACATTGTATTTACCAACTGCAGGATTTGGAGGTGATGCAGTTGGTGCTGGGCTAGTTGTTGGAACCTGGCTAGTGGTCTGTTTAGGAGTTGTAGGCACTACAGCAGTAGTAGAGACCATATCTTCAGCACATTCTGTCTCTGGAGAGAAAGGAAAACAGTCATTATCAAACCAAATGCAGCTGTGGGACACTCTACCTTTTTAGTCCTCAAAGGAAAGAAGGACACTTATTTCAAGTAGGTTTCCCTAATAGAAGAGAATAAAAGCTGAGAAACACAATGGTAAAGCACTACCTAAACTCTTGTTGAGAAGTTTGAGACACTTTTAAAGCCTGGCATGTGAAAGTGACACTTCTGCTGTTATTTACAGAGGTTCATGGTGACCACACCTGCTTTTGTTCATGTCTGTCATTTCACTTTGCCATCCAGTCGGGATATGCATGGCACTGCTGTGTTGACAAAGCCAGCGTTCCTGCCGTACGTTCACTGCAGGGCTGAGATGACAACCCCTCAGACACTCGTGTGTTAGAAGCAGAGGAACAGTTCCCCTGCCCGCTGCTGAAAGTGGCCTCCCAGGAGATGTGCTGTTCTCCTTCCTCTCCCTCCCTCAGTTACACTGCCAGGTTGAGGACCCTCTGTCATTATTTTGGCAATACCCACAGTAACATTAAATTACTACTGGACCTTTCAAGTCCTCATAGCAGTGCTGTGGCTCTTCTGTCCTTAATAAAGGGATTCTAAGACATTGCTTCCAATAGCAAATGATTTGCTATATCCTCTCCCTTTGGGTCTCGTGTCTGTCCTTCCCTTCAGCCCTGCATTAGTAGCCACCCACCACCGGGGGCACAAGGCTGAGGGAAGATGTGCAGGACTGCCTTCTCTCTTCATCCAGTTCAGCAGGAACTTCCAAAGAACAGTGACCCTGATCTATTTGCCAGAGTACTCGGAAACACCTGGCAGATAGATCTTAACTTGATGTGGGAGCCAAGAAGGTTCCTGCATTGGACATCTAAGCCAAAACCAAAGGTCACAGCAAAGACATTGATGTAGCAGAGGCATCCATGTTCCAAAACCAAGGTCATCTCCACGTGTCAGGGATAACAGCTTGCAACTTTATAAGGACAACAGCAACTGCAGCAAGCAGTCATTTCTGACTCAAAGGCCCTGCTTCTAAGATTGAATCCATGCATACCCTGCAGATACTAGATATCTAATAAATAGCCTCAGTGCTTAAACACCAACTTTTGATTATGGCTCAGAAAGAGCAACTCTAATCACACCTTCTGAACTCAGACTCCAACATAGCACGCTGTCCTGTTTCTACTCTGTTTCTGGAAATGCAAAGAGCAGAGGGGAGGTGGATAAATGGAGAAGTGAACCTGTCTTTTGTAGGCTTCATAGATACTGGTCAAGTCCCAAAATGTGTTACTTTCCTAACAAATAAACCACACAGCCGCTTTACTTGGTACTCCAATGGAGGATTTCCCTCCATGTGCAAGATCCCAACACATACAGCCTCTTACTCAATTTAGCAGATATGGAAACAACCAAATCACTTCAAGTAAAAGTTTGTCCTAGGTGGAGTCTTGATATATAATCAGTCTTGAACTGATTCACAGCAGATCTCCTAGTAATTCCTCAAGACAGATTTGGAGATGAGGAAAATTCTTATGTCTTATTCTGACAGTTAGAGAAAAGCAGCTGACAAAACTACCAACAGATAAAATTCAAGCCTCCTTTTCCTCAGAGCTGCAGATAATCACTACCGTAACCTCAGCCACTGACTTCTAGGTACACTGACAGAAGCTACCATTACTAGCGATGCACAGATGCACTGAATACTGACTCTTCTTCCCTTCAGCGAGTCTTGCCCAGATGACCAGCAGAAAAATGCGTTAAGGGAGAATTCCAATCTAAAGTTGATCAGTAACTAGCTGACAAAAAGACAGGGGAAGTCTCAAGCCTACGAGAGTGGAAAGAAGGAAATGACCTGGAAAGAACATGGTGATTTCAGGGTCAAGATTAAAAAAAGGATAAACTGAGAATTCTTTAACCAACTGAAGAAAAATAACCAAAACCAAATCAACAGCAATAACAAAAAACCACAAGAAAGAGATAATTAATTGTGCAGTCGGAATAATTCATTATGCAGTCCCAAGACAGTAATAAAAACTTAGGGATGATGATAATTAAACCAAAAAATTGTGCATGGCAGTATGGATAACAGGAATGTGAAAACAAACAAACAAAAGTTTAAAAAAACCCAAAACACTTGAACTCAGACCAAACAGTGTCTACCCCAGTATCACAGGAAATCACGTGATTTTTTCTGAGAATCAATAGTTTCATCAAGAGAGTGATAACACAAGATGGAGAACAGCAATTCTGGGGAAGAGATCCTGGCAAATTAAATTGTTTCTATTAATCTAAAAAAGAAGTGAAGTAATTAGGAACAGAAAAGAAAACAAATGCTGACAAACTTGTGTTGCATAAGGAACACTCTCAAAATAATGCAATATTGATTTTTTTTTTTAACCAAAGGACTATGTAAGAACAGATAATAGGTGGTGTTAAACTGAAAATTATTACACAGTAGGGAGATTTTATTTGAAGTTGTATAGAAGCTAAAAAACAGCTTTTCCCAGTATCATGGCTTATGTTCAAGCCTTCTGATAACCGATCACTTATCCAGTATAACTGGATCAAGATATCGTATTTGACAAATGAGATCATTCTGAAGACTGGAGTAACAGAAATCAGTTTTGGGTTGTTTTTTTTTTGAATTACAAATGTAGGTCCACATCTTTGCTGCAAACTAGTTCACTGAATGGAAAAGACTGATCAAGAGAATGATACACACTGAAATCTGAGCCAATCATGTGAGGCAGCCATACAAGTTGTCAACTCCAGTATTATCATCCATCAGGTAAGGTATTTTTCAGAGACACAGGGCAAGGTATAGATACTCCTGTAGAAGACACCTGTTCAATGTATCCATCACATGCCAGCACTGACTACCCTAGTTTTTAAGATTCTTTTCAACAGGTGCACAAATAGGATTAACAGCATAAGAAAAGTTCTACATTTCCCAGAGAAGATCAGACTTCTTACTTGCCCCAAAGGTAAGGCAAAGCTTTATTACTCCAAGATACCACGGGTGTCAAACATCAAGAGCCATGTAAACTGAAAAGTGTTGCCACTAAAGCAAAGGGCATCGACACACCATGAAGTAGTTTGTCTTCTAATCATTATAGCAGTGAAATTCCAAAATGCTTTTCAGCACAAGCAATCAGGACAAAAAGCCATTTTGTGATTAAGCCTGACAGAGAAAGAACATCACAGCTTATATAAGGGCTCCTGTAGGAAGATGCACATGTCTGCTCCCTACAGACCAGTTCTTTACTGTCTGCTGTTGTATCACTGATCTTCCCCAGAGCACACAGTAACTAGTTCAAACTAGTTTGGTAGAGGCATAATACTTGGAAGTTATCAGATATTCTTAAACTAGGATTTTGGCCATGTGCCCAGTTGACCTACTGCAGCACATTTACACCAGTACATACTCACAAACAGAAGGAATGTTCCCCAATACCTGTACAAAACCCATGGGAACACAGGGCACTACCTCCTAGTCATGGATGCTGACACCCCTACAGAGAAAAGCTGAAGCAGGTCGATTTGTTTCAAAAGATGCTGCTACCAGAGCTTTAGAACCAGCCTGTGCCTGCCTAAATATGATTAGTAAGGACTTAAAGAAATAATCTATTATCGGAAATAATAGCTCACCAAGTACATTTTCTGCTAATAAGATACCTACTGTTCATACTGAAAGTGCCATTTGTGAGATAGGCTTCCAAAGTAACATTGCTGAAAGTAATGTTCACACTCTTCATATTGATGTGCTTGGAGGTGATGCATCTATATTTTGTGCCCATATATGCCTGAATAATAATTTTATGTGATACTCTCCTCATTTCTCCTGTAAAAAGATTACATTGCATTAGTATGTAACAGTATTATAGAAACAAATTGGTATGACATCTGGAAGGGTTACACAACGAGAATATGAAGTTTCCGTCTTACCTGCAGTTGAATTATGGAATAAAGTTGAATCTGACAGATTGTAGTGGAAAACTAGCTCTTCAACTTGGTACTTGTCTGCATTTTCTGAGAAATTCAGGCTTAATGAATGTCCTGCTCCAAAACCCAATACCAGAACTGGATGAGATGTGTTACCTTTACCACATGAGCTCTGTGGCTCTACTGTAGCATTTTGTGGAAGAAGAAAGTGTGCAAACTGTGAGGCAGAAAACAAGACACATGTAAATAGGATGAGGTAACAGCTTTTCCTTACTGCTTTGTAAATATCCTGTGAAACTGTTATAAAACATACAGCTGACATTCATATATGCTGTAAGATGTCTACTTATATACCTGTATATAGCAAGCAGCATGTTACCAATGCTTGGATTTCTAAGAATATTGTTCTCTGAAATTTGAGGACGAAACAGTACATACTCACAGAACCTCAGACTGTCCCCCCGCTAAACTAGCACGATGAATTTGCAGTTACTTCTGTACTAGGTGAATCAAATCTGGCAAACTCTGGATGTTTGAAAAACGGGAGAGTTTAAGCTTTGCTTCTTGTAGTACAGTTGAGTAAGAACAAAAGCCAACAGTACAGCCTACATAGTTTGGCTACAATACTTTGAGTTTATTACATATTGAGAAGTAACTTGGTACCTGAAGACCAATACAGTGTTTACTGAAAACTCTGGAGCTTACTGCTTACAAGAAGAAACAGCCAAAAGCATGTTCTGAAAGCAGTCATCTCTGAATGCAAACTTGCATACCAGTATCAGTAGGATTTCACACCATCAGCACCACTGAAAAAGTGGACTATGCAATGTAACTCTCAGCTCAAGTCACACAAAGCAAGTGCACCACTGGCAAAGTAGTAGGATTTTTTTAATCTCATATTACACTGGTGGCTAGGAAAAAAATTAATTTCAGCAAGAGTGCCTCAAAACATGCAACTGCAATGAGATAAATAATCCACAATTCCTGTTCAGTAGTAAAGATACCAAAGAAGTAAACTGAAAAGCGAAGAATTTGTGAATAAAAATCCTTAACTTTCCATTAATAGGCCTTTGCTGTTAATACGGAACAACTTGTAGGCACTGCACTAATCTGTAGATACACTGAAAGCTAGAGATTTGCTCAGTGAGAAGATCACAGGTTTCAGGGAAGTTTAAAAGCTACGTGCCAATGGCCATTTCAGGTCAGATTTTGTCCAAGTAAGTATGACCACGTTCACCAAAAGACGACTGGTAGCATTTTTGCCTTTACAGTTACAATGAAAGCCGTTTTAGCTACCAGTGGGACTGCTGCAGAATTTCAGTCACAAAAGCAATTTCACACCTGTATTGTTTGTGGTTTCAGACAGCCTTAACCCTGCTTAATTAGAAAAAGCATCAGTAATAAAGAAAAGTTGATGCTACATGAGTGGGAGGGGGGGAAATCTTGGCTGAAGCAGTTTTTCATGCCTAAATATTTGTTCAAAGTTTAAATACTGAGCAAGGGCAGAAATACCACATATTTTATAAACACAAGTTAGAGACAAGCAGTGAGATACTCCCCTTACCTCTTTTTGCCCACTGCTTTTGTATTCCACTGAGAAGGCTACTGTCAGATCAGCAATTATGCAGACCTTACCACTTGAATCTTTCACCTCAAATGAAGAGGAAGCCTGTAAAAAGCCTGTTAAGAATGACAAGTGGTTAACTTGGTGTCACGTAAGTCTTTATTTTTGATCCCAAAGAGACAAATACATGCAACTGTACATTTTAGGAGTACATCCTAAACAGCAGTTGAGTTTGGAAACTTGGGCATTAATGGTCTCTATACTAGTTTCAACATCAGTAACACACAGAGGGCAAATCTAACACCTCATTTATAAAAAGACAAAGCCACCAAAACTGTTGATGTGCTGGGCCCTCAGAGGGCAAGAAAAATTTGCAACAACACCAGTCATACTGTTCAAGGCATCTACTCAATGCTCACCCTACACAGCAACTATTCTACAAGCTTCAGCCAGAACTGACTTCGCACATTTGACCCTGCATGCCTGCAGCGCTCAGCCTTCCCCCCGCAGCACAGCACGCAGCCCTCACTCCCGCTGTACCAGGTCACTCAGCTCTACATGCACTGAATGCAGCATACAGAAAGTTTAGTGTGACTGTAGATGTTTTGGACAGACTGCCAAAAACAGCATGATGGAGCATGCCATCCTTGCCAGGAGAACTGCTCTTTACTGTCATCACGCTCTCTGCACTTGGGAGGAGGATGGGGGCCAAGACCTTGAGACAGACTGAGGTTATGTTTTCCTGACTGGTTTAAGCTAACCTCAGACTGCACTGCTGACAGAAGCACAGTTTCCCCTCCAGTCACTCTCCTCCAGCCCCAGCACTCAGAGCACCGGTGCAACTGACCACGCCGGTACTGACTTCACAGGGTAAGAACATGTGGCAAGAGGAGCATGGGATCAGCCTTTCTGACAGCAGCATGGACTTCAGCCAGCATCCACTGACAATGAAGCTTCACCCAGGGGACACATGGCAGCAGGCTGGATGCAGCCAAAAAGATGGTAATCTCATACTTCATTCGTGGTAAGGGCTAACCGGACAGTGCTCCTGTATCTGAGATCATACCAAGCTGTTCCGAGTTCTTTATTGTAGAGCATCGTATTTTTCCGATTCTCAGTTTGTCACCGCACACACCCCTGAAGCAAACCTCACTGCAAAAAGTCTGCACTGTTTTCGCACTAGCTATCAGCTTGTATTTTCAACAACTTCATTCTTGCAGAAAACCCAAGAAAAAAAGGCAGATGCAATACATAAACCATTATCTCAAGCAAATAAGCCTTAAAGAGTCAAACATGCTGATCCATTCAACTGCTGATATCGCAAAAAGATCCAGATGAAGTATTATCCATTAGCTAGCTTCCCTCCTCAAGAGGTTTTCAAAAAGCAAATTCCCAATTTAAAAACTTTTCACTACAAAACTATGGTGCATACAATTGTATTAAGACAGTTAGGAAAAATTGGACTTTTGTCAGTTGGACTCGGGTAGAAGGCACTTCCGTTGTAGCAACACATTGGAAAGTTTCTCTGGCACTCAGAAAGCATTTTCCCTTGTTACCTTCCGCTCGCAACAATATATCCTTCCCCAGCACCAAAGGGGGCCAAAACTTAAGTTGGAGTTCACACACTTTACCCACTTGGTTAAAGAGTCTAGACTTGAAACCACAGATAAACAGAAGAAATCACTTAAGAACAGATAGTGTAGCAAACTGCTATTTCAAAGCAAAATTGTCCTACCTTTGACTTCATGTCCACTAAGGAACATATATTCGCAAGGAAAATGTTCTTTATTGCAGTCCAGTGCAGTGCTAGAAATAATCGATGCTCCTCCACATGGAAGTTTCAATTTGAAAAGTTTCCTTCAATTAAATTTACGCCTGGAACTTGTTTACATTTTACCCAAGCACTTGTTTGCTCAAGAGCAAGCTGCTCATACTTTCTTGAAGATTTCTAGCACCACACAGAAAACAGTGTAGACCCAGGGAATAAAAGCCCATGGCTACTTGAACTGACACTACCAATGGAAAACATGTTCAAATGAAAGTCTTTAGTGTGCATACTGATCCCTCATTTGATAACTATTAAAAAAGCTTAGCAATTTTAGAGCTAAAAATAAACAAGTTATAGGCAGCAAAAGAATAAAAGAAGCAGAAAAAAAAAATCAGCTTTAAAGTACAGGGGAAAGAAAAGTCTGAAAAACAACTAAGAAAATGTTGCTGACCTAAAGGAAAATGTGACAGACCTACCCATTACAGATGATTCAGAGAACAACAAAAGACAATGCAGAGGTACCAGAATGCACCAAATGGAAGACGGACTCTGGGAATAAAGAGCTGACAAACCACCCTCCACGCATTTAAGTAATAAAGTATAAGGGTTATGAACAAACAGTAAAAAATACCACCTGCATAACTACTAGATTTTTGCAAGGTTAAGTTCACACTGTGATACAAGTCCCGATTTTGTTAGCGTGGAACAAACGCTATAAAACCCCATTCCTTCTTAAGGAGCGTTCAGCAGCTGCTGGGTTCACAGCATCAGTGATGAGACGGACGCACCAAGCACAAGACACTGAGCTGTCCCCGATGAAGTGACAGGAGGGCTGTTCCACTGCGTGTAAGCTGACGTGCACAAGGACGGCCATCAGAGAGAGCACTGTGCTGCAGCATCGTCTGCTCCCACCGTCTTGGAGGAATGCAGGAGAAAGAGAAACGTAAGGGATACAGGGGCAAAGAAAAATTAGCAAAAAAACCACTGAAGAACGAATGAAGACACTGAAGGAAAGAAGGCCCTGCCTACTCTTCGCTCCAGCTAGTTTAAGCCAGAGAACAGCTCGCCGGGTTTGGCAGCAAAGCAGCTGTAGAGTTTGTGAAGGCAGTTTCAGTGTTCACTAGTGATTAGTGCATGAATCATCACCAGCCCACAAATAGTAAGAGCCTACAGTCAAAATGTCAAGAATACAGAAAAGCAAACTGATGTTGAATCAGTCTGGCCTGGGAGTATTTCTAATTCAGTTACATAAAGTATTACTCAATTTATCATGGCATGTCTACAAGTAGACAATATTGCTTGTACTGCTCATAACAATATCACTCTTTGCTATTTAACACAAAAACTGATAGAACCTCTAGTCTCTTAACTTCAGACATTAAATGCTCTTCTTAATAAACTGCAGCGTCCTCTTTGGCAACTATGTGCGAGAGCAAGTGCAGTACTTCAGATTTACACAGCTGAACAGCTCCTAGGCTTTTCAATAGCAAAAAGTAAGTTTTGTCAAGTTCGTTATTCACTTGGCTGGAAATACTACATTATGGATATCTACTAGATGAATCATCAAAAACGTATTAGCATCAAAGAAATCTCACTTAGTTCAGATGCTTCCTTTGTATTCCAATAGGTTCTGAAAAAGGGCTGCTTACATATTTATTCTAGCTGCATATTTTCATCTGAAAATCATAAGATAATCTCTCCCTTTATAGCTCATTTCTGAAATTATAGTCTCATGCAAGAAAAGATTGAAAGTAAAACTGTTGAAGCAACGGCTAGATGTGTCACTTGAATTAAATCCAGCATCCTTCCTTATCTAACATACCCACACCAAAAAAACAAGCAGAGCATATTAACACTGAGATACAATAAACAAGTCAAACAAGACTTCCTTACTTATATAACAACTTATCTTAAAGAAATCTACCTCAGAAAGTTAAGTTTCTTTTTTAAATTGAAAACTACAAAGCTAACAAAACAATCTAAATCTCAGCTCTTTTGCATATGGCTCTTAGAACTGCAGGATTCCCCATCTCTTGACCATACAAAGACGCTTTCAGGTTTCAAGCTCTTTACAACTGAAGTCCTGTTGGCCAAGCGCAGCTACCCTTATGTTACTCCCCCATGTAACAGAAAGCTACTAAGGGAGAAAGATTAATGGTTGTTGTGCTCCAGAAAAACGAGCAGGTATTAATGGCAAATGTTTACACTGTCTGTTTGCAAAGAGGACTTCGGTTACTACAGTTAATGATTTACTTTGTCTCCAATTTTTATTAGAAACATCGAACATTGCCAAAAGGATCTCAAACACAAAAGCTACCTTTACATTATTTGGGTTTCATTACTATATTCATGTTTCCTGCATAAGTAAAAGCTTTTTTAGTATCTTTCTGCCTCCCTCTTGTAGGAAAGGACAGCAAGCCATCCAAATCCACCCGTGCCCATACACCACATCATCGGTAGTTTAAGCGATACAGATTATCTAGTGGGTGGGACCATCTGCAGTTCCAGTGAGTGACTGGCGTTAGGGAGGAAAACCACGGTTGCAGCGTAGCCCAGCCAACTGTTCCCCACAATTGCCGTGACAGTCATTCAGAGTATCACACCCACAGCCTGGTCATGCAGGCCAAAGCCTCTGCTCGGCTGCAGCCTACCCGGTAATTACCGTGCGGCAGCACTCCGAAGGGAAGCGACGCTTGCTGACGAATGCCGGCACCAGACAGTCATCCGGTACCTGAGCTACAGCACTGCTGTGCTGCCCCGCACCTTTGCCCAGATGTTCTTAAGGTTCTTCGGGTATACACAGTGAATGCTGCTATCTATGGGGCATTAATTCAAGCAGATAAGAAATGCCGGTTCTTATCTAAAGAAGTGTTATTCTCCTTTGTATATGTGAACAGAAGTGCCCAGTAATTTACTCATTCTGATGGTTTAGAAGGATTTTGTCATCCCAGTGCCATTTTGTGAACAAAGTGGTGACTAAGGTCACCACTTTAGACTCCTAAGTCTATGCCAGAGGAGAGAATGGAAAAATCCCTGAGGAGTTATACTCTCCTCTAATCACTCATCTTCTAATGTAAGCACCACTCCCAGAGGGACACCTGGTACAAATCCTTTCTCAGAAGATCAAGTCAAGATCACTTGTTCAGGATCCAGGATCTATACTACCTTGGGAGAGTACATGAAAAAAAAAACAAACACCTTAAAATAGGGGTGTTTTTTTTGGGTGTTTTTTTTTTTTTTTTTTTAAAGATCACACTGTTTACTAACCCTAAACATTTCTGGGGAACATTTGAAAGCAGGAGAACCCCTTAACAGACTTGATGTACGAACCACTTCGTGTGAGACAAGATGGTCTTCATAAAGTTATGAGTTACACTTACCTGTCATCAATGGATTCAGAAGACTAAACACTAGCTATGTGGAAAGCAAACCAGGAAAAGACAAGGCTGGATCCACTTCAACTGCTGTTGGACACACTTGAACACACGCAGTTGCAGAAAGCAGGAACAAACCTTAATTCAAGGATGGACGAGAGTACTTTTGGGGAGAAGAGAATCAGCTGCACTTGCACAGGTGCAGTACCTGATTACCTTTTCCAGCCTATGATTCTATACCAAGCTCCTGATCCAACCCTAGAAGATGCATCCTTGCCAGCTAACAGGGACAAATTCATACAGTCTCAGACTATGTTTTCTGATATTGTTGGTTTCCATCAAGGTGGTAAACATTTTGTTTCTCAATTCAAGTTTGCAGATGGATAATCTCTGTCTTTATAAACGAATTTATAAAAGTGCAAAACCATTATAAAGGAAAGGCTATTTAGCAGCTTTGTACTTGCCATTTGGCCAGAGAATTGCACAACTGCACGAAGTTTAGTCACATGAAACTTCTTTATGGCTTCCTATCTAGAGGAAGTCCTGGGATAGCTCTACAGCAGATGATTATGAGTCTACCAGGAGGTCTGACCTCCCATGGCTAGACCCTTTTCAGCATTCACACAAGTTCATTCTGCACTTGCTGTGGTTAGTGCTGCTGTATTACACCATACAACTAATAGACAGCCTTCAAGGTAGCTGGCAGCCCCAAACAATGTTTTGGAGGAAGGAACACTGTGTTGACAATTCAAAAAGAAAGCCTCCCCAGAGAACAGGATACTGGAAAAAAATCATAAACCAACTGCCTTCAGTAAACGACTCTCCTAGTCCTATTGAGGAGAGAGTAGACCCACCTCTGTCGAGGAAAGTAAAGACATACCAGTGTTCCCACATCACACAGACTGATTTCTGCCTTGTTGAGAAACCAGAAGCCAATGAAGTTTAACACAAGAAAATTAAGCGTATTAAGTGTGGACTGCTGTGCTCAAGCCTGAACACTGGAGAGGGAACAGCTAGACAAGTGCCCACTGCACAGAGCTGAACCACATTTGAAATTCTGTACTCTACTGTCAGGGTGCTACTAACACTCTCACCTTTGAATTACAGTAGAAAAAGTAGTACTGACAGTCAGTGGTGCTGCCAAGTGACAGAGAAGGTTAAGCAACTGCTACCCTTAGACTGAAAGGGATACCGGTCCACCTTGAAGTCACATGCACAAAAAACATGGAAGGCTGATTTACCAAAACATAAGGTATGTTTTAGAATAGTAGATCTAGAATTTAGCATTAATATAATGCAATGAAGTGTTCAAACAGCTGTTGTAAATACTGCCACACACATACCCAAAAGGGGCTCCTACCAAGTTTAAGAGAATACATACCAAGAAATCCATTATGGCACCAAGCTTTCTCAAAGAATTTCCAAGTAATCATGTCTGACTTGAGAGGAAAGACAAACTGTTGCAGTTAAGCAACAGTTAAGTTGCAACAAGCAAAGGCAAGGCGTGCCACCTTAGTGCTAGAAATAATTATCTTTAAGACGTAGAAAGGCTTAACAGAGATAACAGTAGTTAACTTCTCCATAAAATATCCATCGTTTCTTTGAGTAGGGTTCCTCTGTACCTAGAGGTAATTCTTCTGTTTGTCAGCTGCTACTGATTAGAAATCATCCCATTCACTACAGAACAATCTAGAAGCAGGGTCACACCAGAAATGAAACTTCTAAGTCAGCCTGAACAGGAACCTCGGGAGTGCATCTCAACAGCGGCATGTCAGGGAGCCTGCGGAGTTCTTACTCGGCAAGTAAGAGGTTACTCTACGAGCCAGAGAAGCTCCCAAAGCCAAGGCTGCATAACCTATCACCTGACGGCAGGCTTGGGGCTAGCACACAAATCCAGATCCACAGAGACTGTGTCAACACACTTCAAGAAGCTATCAAGCAAACACGGTGTTAAGGGCAGCATCTGGTAAAACAATGTTTCGAAAGTCACACAATGTAAAAGCGATTACATTTTGCAAAAACTACTTTATACTCAGTCTCAGTTCCACACAGCTAGCAATGCCAAAACTGAGGAAAACAATACAACACCATATTACTCACTGGCTGGAATTTATTACCCAAGTTTATCGCAAATATCCCCACACTGGTAGCAAGGTTTGAAATTCCCCTTCAGACTAGAGTTGTGCAATGGAAACACGTGGATTATGCATCAATCACCCTGAAATGGCATCATGCTACCTTTTCAAACTCATTTTTCCTTCTCCAGATCTCAGACATTTCATTATTTACTCACCGATACCAAATCCATGTTTGACTCTCAACTCTGATTTTTCGAAGTATCTTCTCCGATGTGTTCATGTTTCAGTAAGGAAAACAAAAAACCTACAGGAGCTCTAGGACTCCAGCAGCACAAGCAGCTCCGCGGGGCTTGGCACACAACCCAGCCAACCCATCATGCTCAACAGCAGACAGGCACCATCTTCCTCCCTATTTCACACAGCAGCAGCAAAGTTGGAGGGGAGGTAGTCCGCTTCCCGCAGCCCCCTTTCCCTGTATTTATCACTGTACTGCCTGAATCTTTTTTCATTGCATATGTGTGTTTGATATCCGTGAGGAAAAGGATCACGAAATACTTAATGCTGGCATACGAAATATCCAGCTTAGTGCTTGCCGCTCAATGTGAACGGAAAACTGACACAGTGAGGTGAGGTATTCTGAAGGGAAAAAAAAGAATTCTATTGTCCCGAAGTCAAGGCACTGCCAAAGAAGCTTTCACATCTGCCCCTCCCATGCTAATCCTGCAGCCTCCTGTGATCATTACCTTATCTTCATCATGTTCCCTCAGATGACTAAAAGGCTCCAAATGAGCTAAAACGGTCTAAAGAATTCAGCCCATCTCTTCTCATTGTCATAGAATCCGGTATTCTTCCCCCCTCGCTACCGCCCAGGCCCCACACTCTGGCAGAAGATGGTGGAGGCTATCTGTACTCCAAGGAGGGGTCTCTATCTGCACCACAAAGTTTTCCCCTGAGGTTGCAGGATAAAGTCATGCAGAAGCGCCCAGCTGCTACCCACTGGTACAAGGCCCCAACTGTCAGTAAACAGTTACTCTGTAGTAAAATAAACTAATCTGTTGCCTCATCTGCTGGAGCCTAACACATTTCACATGTCACAAAGTTAATATACTGAAATACATCTGTAACTGCTAATTAGGCAGAGGAAGACTACTACAGTCCCAGAAAATATTACCTCTGTTACCCCTTAAAAACTATGGAGGGTTTTAGATCAGAAGGCAGACGAAAGCAGCTCTTCATTTAAGCCATACCTACATGAGATGAGCTACACAAAGAATTCCCACCATAGCACTGGTTCAACACCTCTTAAGCTGCAGGTGCCAATCCTCGAAAGCCAGCCTGACAGCGCCACAAGTAGCTGCGCTCACCCAGCCGGGTGACAAGAAGCTGGATCTCTGAACCGCCCAGGGTCCCCTGTGCATGAGGTCTTTCAGGCTCGGCGACACCAAAGCACCATCAGCGACGGTGAAAGCACCTACCACCGGGGAAATGTCAGGAGGCTGTCACAATCTCCAGAACGGCGGCAGGTCACTGCTCCAGACCGCTGCTTGACCCGGGGAACACCTCCTCCGGCTGCCGCAGGAGCTCCCTGCGCTGCCAAAGCCCCGTTTCAGGCGCCTGACGGGCGTCGGGCGAGGCGGCTCTCACGCCAGGAAGCCCGAGGCGAGGCAGCTGCGAAGCGGCCCTGCCGCGCCAGCACAGCCCTAACCCCTCTCCGGCCCGGCGGCGCCTCAGGCTCCGCTCGGGAGGCGGCGGGACGGAAGCCGCTGAGCGAGGGAGCCCGGCAGGCCCGTCGGAGACAGAGCTGCTGCCGAGCGACGGCCCCCGCGCCCCGGGAGAGACACCGGCCCGCGGCCGGCCTACCCCCGCAGCGCTGCCCCCCACCCCGGCCTCGGCGCCGCCGGGAGGGCCGGGACCCCCCGTGTCGGAGTCACCGCGCCCCGGAATGACGGCGGCAG
>Ga0065711_1005099_pt1 | contig 32437 bp, 16 predicted proteins | sample Hoacrofraction12_FD_59098 | JGI IMG/M metagenome (GOLD analysis project Ga0065711, IMG submission 59098) | Hoatzin crop microbial communities from Cojedes, Venezuela - Epithelial fraction 12 v2 (version 2) | ecosystem: Host-associated > Birds > Digestive system > Esophagus > Crop | place...
TCAGAGGGAAGAAGTTCTTCCTCATGTTCAGATGGAACTTCCTATGCTTCAGTTTGTGCCCATTGCCCCTTGTCCTGTCACTGGGCACCACTGAAAAGAGTTTGGCCCCATCCTCCTGACACCCACCCTTCAGATATTTGTAAGCATATGTTAGGTCCCCTAGATACACAGCCTGGCTAGGAAGCGCAGATTTCAAGGCCAGCTTACACAAGCCTCCTCACCAGGCCCTGAATCACAGGCAAACAGCTTGCCGCAGCTTCAGTTTACAGAGTTTATAATTGTTCTGGGAGGTGCATTACAGAGTAATCAAAATGATAACAATTCTCAAAAACTGCAGTGGGTTGTGTGGAAAGATTAAACAGCTTGGTCTTACTCTCACTGGGAAACAGGAGACTTAGCAAACACTGAATTAACATTTTTAATATTATGAAGGGGAATTAATAACATGATAAATAGGGGAGGTGGAAATCAAGTAATAGCCTATCGACAGCAGGTATTCTGCTGCTATCTGGAGGCTAACGAAGGAAGACAGAATTTTTCTTGTGAAACCTCAGTAGGGAGCAGAGCATGCATGCAAGATTCACACAAGCAAGACAGTAAATGCGTGGGATAAAAGTGGCAGAACTGTGCCACAGCTGTGCAAAGTCTTCACAACTGGCTACACACCAGAAACTCTGTGAACAAGTTTAGGGGATTTTTCCACAAGTGGCATTGTGCAGCAGGGGCAAACAGCTGCAATTCCCACTTGCACATATCTAGTCACTCACAAACACACACAAGAGGCAAGTGAATGCTTTCAGCAATCTCAAATCCATCCATCCACCCAAAATGGTAATTCCCCTCTGGAGTACAACACATATGGTACAGTCTTTGTTTCTTTTCACTTGTAAGCAAAATAATTTCCAGGCGGTGTTGCCATCATGCTTAATTTAGATTTTAAAACATTCTGGAAACCTTGACGTGACGCGAATGATGGCTCTTAAAACATACTCCAAAGCTGCCTCCTAGTCTTTACACTAAATATAAGAAATTGAGAGGAGGAAAAGGAAGACAGGCAGGGCACCATTCACTTTCTTGTCAACTATTTAATAATAAATTTACTTTTTTTTAAAAAAAAAAAAAAAAGAGGAGGCCAAAAAAATAGCCTTGAATTACCACTAAATATTCGGAGTTAACACATAGAGACCCGGGCACAATTATCATGCCACCCCTAAACAATCAGTGTAACTTTCAGAAACTTGCATCTGTTCCTCAAAAAAGTCTGCATCTTCTTAGCAGTGGGCCATGGAGGATTAATGCAACCTACAGCCACGACTGAATATATCAGCTACTTGTAAGTCACAAAGCTCAGGTACTGCTATAGTGTAATAGCTGTAGCTGTTAGCATGGCTTGCCTGCTGGAATATCCATCCAGCTTCTTAAGTAGGTTTTGCAGCTCTCTCCAAGTTCCTAAAGGTCCTGTGCTACCAACATCTGCCTTAGTGAGCTGGAGCGAGTGCAGGAGAGAGAAGCCAAGCAGAAGGAAAACAGAAGCTACAGGAATGTGTATACAGCCCTTTCTGTGATGCCCAAGTCTGCAAACAGGGACTTTACTAAAGCAAAATAACAGAAATTTCCATTTCAGAGTACATTAAGCTATAGCTGAATATAGAGCATCTGTACACAAGGGCCAAATCCTGTCAGCAGATACAGCTACCGTACCACTCTGAAGCAAAAGTTGGCACACAAGGAAGGCAGAAAGAGTGCTGTGCTCTCTTCAAGTCACCTCCGAGCACACCATTCATACAACACCACTGTAAACTGACAAATCCAGCTCCCTGGGCACTGGTATTTTATTAACCTTTTAAATTATTTAAATGTTTGCAAAATTTGTTGTCATTTTACCACTTACTTCCTTTTTTAAGGTAATTCGTCTGATCTTCATAACGCAGAAGTGACAAGATGTGGGAAGAAAGGTTAAAAAAGCCAACCAGTCCCATTCTGGAGTACAATTAATGCAGTACTTTACTTTCAAAGGGCAGTTCTGGCATAGTAAACATAATGATAGCTTTACTACAAGGTTAAAATGAGAGGGCATTCATTTTTGTAGCTAACATACCTTGGCAAAGGTTCCAAGATCAAAGACAGACTGTCAGCATAATTGTAAAATAATACTTTCCTCCCCACATTTAATTACATGAAATAGCTTTATATATTATTAATAACATGCCCCACCATTAGAGCAAAACTTGATTAAAGGCATCGCTTTATGCACAAACACAGAGGAGGTCTGTAGAACACAAGAATGATTTAGATTTTCAGACTGCAAATGGGCAACAAAACTAAGAAAATGTGCTCACTTCAAACGCAGCCAAGTCCGCGCAGTTCGAAGCAAGACTCAGGCCCCTCTGGGAAGTTTACATCCCCAAGAGGCAGTTGCCACAAAGTCAGCTTGAAAGGCCCGCCATGCAAGTAAAGAGCGAAGGTTTATGCTCGCCAAACTTCTCTTCTGAGAACAGATCACCTTTCTCACAGAAGAAACTCTGTGATCCCAAGTCTGACCCAGAGCCCGCTGAGCCTCTTTCCATTAATTTCAGTGGATTCCAGAGGAGTCCTTACAAACGGCTGCTCTAGCCACAGCTGACGGTTGGCATCCCCCGGATACCCCACAGCTAGTTTTCCCATCACACAACATTACGCTTGTCACCCAGAAGACAGACACCGTATTAATACAAACCACTGATTATTAGGGGGTTATACAGCCTGGGCTGTATAAAAGCAAGTGACACCCTGCTATTACTCCCCCCCAATATTGTTAACATATCAGTAATATACACCAAAAAAAGTACTCACTGCTGTAATAAATCTTCTCAGTTTGACACATCCTTCTCTCCAAGAAAATGTCTTGCATTCGGAGGTTTGAAGGCTTAAGCGATCTAATAGGTTTTTGCATCCCCACCTTTCATGACTTCCATTTGATAGTTTTGGTCTGGCCCTAACACTCACCAAGCCATTTCTGCAGATGATTAGCTGTCTGCTGAAAAATATTTTGCATTGGTTTGATTGCATTTAATAGAGGAATACTGTAGTACAAGACTAAAAAAAAAAAAAATAAGTTTACAACAGATTAATTTTTTTGAATGCAACCATAAAGGTTTAACAAAAAGTCCATTTGCTTTGCATGTGAACAATCTAGATTTTTTTCCTCAAGAGGTGAACAAACTGCAGTGATTCCATAACGCCCAAAGCAGTGAATACAACACCCTTCAGTCAGATCAGGGCCAGGCAAGCTTTGGCCCTTCCAGACCCATGAGAGAGCCAAGACCTGAGTGTGCGTAGTTTGACTATGCAGTTTCCAGTATCCGATTCATATTTAAAGGGAAAACACGTACTATTTCAGCAGTATGCTCAGCCTTTGAAAATACAGCCCCTACCATACAGAGAGGCCAGTTACACTGATGGACACGCTCTCTATATCCCAGTTTGCTGTGGAAGTCCACTCTGATCTAACAGACCCAACTGCACTGTCACACACATATGCTCTCCACAACAAGGCCTAATATCGATATAAAAAAAGGTAAGAAAATCCCAAAAAGTAATACACACTTTCTCTGAGAGGTTAAGATGCCTCTTATGGGAGGAAAACCTGGTATATGGCAATTTTTGAATGATTTGGAAAGCTGGGATTGTATTTACTTCCCATCTACGAGAGGGAGGGAAAAGGCCTCTTCAAAAAATAGTTTGCTGCTCACCACGGTCTTTCGCAGAACTTTAACTTGCTTTTGTTATTCATTGAAATTTATAAGTGAACACTGGGAGTCACAAATGGAAGACACATAACTGGCAGGTACAACTTCAATCTATATGAGAAATCTCTGTGGAAAACATCCTTATTTTGTCTCAACCTCACCTCCCAATAACAAAACCACGATGGTTACACTAGCTGTCCTCCTGTGTACCCATCCTCACACTGGATATTACAACTAAATTATGAAACAGCTTGTCCAATACTCATGAAAATAAAATTCATAGTCCACTTCACTACAACTAATTAATTTTCCTAAAACTGCACCCCAGAGTGATCAAATGAGACATGAGCTCTTTCACAAGAGGCAAATCCCACTGGAGTTCCTTAACATCAAATGTAACAAACACCAGCGTTTTAACATTTGCATCACCATGTTTGAACCCCCATGTTTGCATATGTAAGCACATATTTGCATGTAAGCATTATGTATTATTAATATTGATTAATATTATTATTCAGAGGTAGTAGTCTGCCTACGCACTCTGTGAGGGTTGTACATACGCATGCCAAACAGGCTCATGAAATGAAACAAAAATAGATTGCTTATGGTTAAATTCATTAAGAGAAGAGATTACATGACCATATTAAAACGAAAGCAAAACAACGTGTTCCATCTCTCAGCACTTACTGTTCACAATGGCTCCACTGTGAAGTTTTACAGCATAGCGCTTCTTTTGTCTATCTGGGCCTGAGAACCCTTTTGCACATTTTCATATAGTTCATATTAAATAAGGGAACTTTAGCTTCTCTCCCGAGACACAGTTCTACAGCTATTTTCCCTAAATAATAGCCATCTGCTCCGAATGACCTCCCCAAACAACTTGCTTTGTTAATGGCAACTTTGCTACAGTTAATGCACCAGTTGGGATTACTCCAGCCAACTTTCCATGCGCTCTATTGTTATGAAAACCTATTATCAGGCAATTAAATGACAGCAAGGATGTAATAAAGTACAACAGTTTTACTTGTATCATTATCCTGGGTGCTGATGTTAATGAAAGGCTATCGCACCCTAGACTGTAATTCCTAGATACTGTCATACAGGAGAATAATTCCCGTCAGCAGCTATTTTCAACCTTAATGGTTTGAGCAATTACAATCCTTGCCTAAGCCCTTCCCCAGTATTTCGCCCCAAATTAAATGAAGGACAGCTCTGAGATTACCTTCAGGGCTTGCTGCTGAAGGCCAGGTGTAAAGGACACAAGGCTCGTCCTACCTAAAGCTCAGCCAGTTTTTGCAGGTATTTGTTTGTTTTCTTGTCAGATAGGCAAGCCTCACGGACGTGCATTCACAATCCCTTGTCCTCTGTGTAAATAAAACAATAAACCAGCTTTTTAAATTCTCTATTCTGTACTTGTCTCAGTAGAAAATAACGAAGTTGAATTGCCCTTACAGTGCTTTTAGTATCCTTCTGGCTGGTTGAATTTCTGCGTGACACCTTTCTGTTTCTTTTCTCACTTCTAGAACTAAACATAAACTTAAATAAACGTCTCTGAGAAACAAGATACACGTAATTGCCACGGATACCACAAGATGTCTAGAACATTTTATCTTCCTAAATTGTCCTGGGTTTGAAATTTATACAATCAGCATTTTGTATTTCTGATATATAATGCAGCAGTAGGTCTAAAACAAGTTGTTTTTTTTTTCCCCACCATGAAAATAATCTAGAAATTTATGTTGACGTGAAGTAGTACTTTCTCTATCACTGAGACGATCCAACCGCAGTCATACTGTTTGGCATAGAGTCAGCTAATATGCATTTATAGTCCTCCTGCCTTGACAGGAGGCAGTATATTTACCAGCATGTATGTGCCGTTAGGCTAAAGTGTTGTTTTTCACTGGGACTCATAACCTCTACTCTTCAGAATATTTATTTGCTTCCTAAATTGCAGCAGGGAAACTTTATGCAACTTACTATATCAATTCTACATCAATACTGCATACAGGCTTCTTCCAGACAGCTGATCAAAACAACTCTATGGAAAAGCTGCCCGGTATAAATTACTGGACAAGAGAAAGAGAATATGAATGAATTCTTTGTTCATAAGCATTTTTAGGTTTTTTAATAATTCAGGTGACCTTAAAGCAACGCCATTAATTTTATAAGACAGAAGTGTTTGACTCAATCTAGTTACAAGGGCAACATGTAAGTACATTATCCCAAGAAGGGCCCTTCAGAGGGAGATTTTTTCCAAATCAAACAAGAAAGACGGGATTCAGTTACATCAACTCTTAGAGCAGGCGAAATCTATTTTGTTGCACTTCTCAGGAGCTGCCAAGCAGGGTCAACAGATTTGATCATCCCTCCAAACCCACTTCTTTTGCCGTCCCATCATGCAGGGACAGAATCAGAATCTCTTTTCTTTCCTTGGGCCCATAATCCAAGCCAGAAATGGGAAGAACTAATGTGACACTTCTCCTTGCTATCCTGCTACCCTTCACATAAAACGATGTTAAACTAAAATTATACAACAGAAACATTATCTTTAAAAATTATAATAAAGCACAAGGGAACCTGCTAATATATATAGGAACCTTCCCTGTCTATTTCTGTCTACTGGGAAAAAGAAATAGGAAAAAAATATATTAATATAATAACACAGACAGAATTCTTTCTTGGAAAAACACCGATAATAGAGCAGAAGAGTGGAGTTTTGTTCTGTAAAATGGCTTGTGCTAGCATAAGGAAGACCTGAACATCACTCGTGCTGCTAAGAGAGAAAACACACATTTCCCAGCTCCCTTACGAATGCCAATTTCACCTCTCCCAACTCTCTACTGTCGAGCAAAAGAAATACGGTGTAGAATTCTGTAACAGCCAAACAATTGATATTTGCTCTTGGTAGCCCCTACAAAGTTGTGCACCTTCAAAGCCAATATTTTTGACTAATATCTTTTCTGTTCATCATAACGATTATTTGAATCTCTTTTTGAGACCTGGCTTATTGAAAGTATCTTGCTAGAATGGATTGCATCCTTCACACCTACAGTGTAATATGATGTGCTTCTCCTATTGACACCAGTGATATTTCCAAACACATGGGAGAGCAATGTAACATAGCTGAGTATTTCCCAGAAGTTCCCAAAAGAGAATTTAGCCCATACAAGAGTTATCACAGTAAGCTTTGTCTGTGTACATTGTAATGGACAACTGTTAAAAAGGTCCACAAAGTCAAACAGATACAGTAAAGGATGTTTCTGAAGCTGCACAAAGGGTTTTTTTCCCCACTTTGTGTCATGGATGAGACAGAGTAAGCAACAACCTGTAGTAGATCTGGATACTCAGCTTTATTTAAAAAAAACAAGGAGATTCCAGCTTTTGCGCTACTTGACTATCTTGCTTGCTCTCTTCCCCCTAAGTGTTATCTTTGCTCATCAGATCTCGACTTCACTGTCCAGCAGAGCTGTCAGGCAGAAAGTTGCCTTGCTCTGGCTGCGCAGTTATCCCAGGTCCCCGGCATGCCCACCCCCGATCTCTGATCCCCAGGATCTCACTCACTTCCAGGATCTGTCACCACCACCTCCTTTCTGGTCCCCTTGCTTTCTGAGACCTCTTCTTCCTGCAAGAACCCTTCTTTTTCAAAGCTCTGCTTTCCGGGACCCCAAAGGCCTCAGTTCTCTCAATCTAAGCAGTCTATGTGCAGAAGGCCAAAGCGTGGTCAGTCTCCAAATTCGTGATTCTGGTTTATGTTTCCCTATTAACTGGAGGATTTGGGATGTGCCACTTGTTTAATCCAGGCATTATCGGAATTTACAGATATCCCATACCAGCCTTCTGCCCAAGTTCCAAAGTCCCATTTTGGACACTGACCACACACACAGAGTTCTGGGCCACCTGCTTGCGCTCACAATTTTTTCCACCTATAACACTTTAGCATGGATTTGATAAAATACAGCTTTATGACGAATAGTCAGCACAAATTCCTGATCACACCTTAATTGCAGAATTCCAGACAAACTGTATGGAAACAAAGCCTGCAGGGCCACTGAAGCACACCAAGGGCTTTCCTCAGCATGCTTGTGTTTACTACAGACAAAACCACAAGCACATGTGTTGATACGAACCCAGCACCCAACCCACGGTAAGCAAGACTTTCCTGTTCTGGGGGCACCGCACACCCTTGACATGGGTTGCACTAGGGGGGAAGGGCAACATCTGGCCTTTATTGTTGACACTGAGCTTCCACTGGAAAAGACAGCCCCTACCAAGGCAGGGCAGGGGGTGCTCGCAGAGGCAAACACATAAACTTGATGCTTAAAAAAGTGGAGATGTATGCTGAGAATATACAAATGAGAGGACTAGCTTCTGCTCTCGCACCAGCATAAAACCTGAATGGCCCAAGGGAACTCAGTATAGCTGAACATACATAAATAATGCGTTGTGAAATCAAGCCTTGCGTAGCAAATAATACACTTCATGATAGTATTCATTTCATAATAGTGCCACATTACCTGCCTTTCTACATTAACTTGCCTTAGAATAAGAGGGGTAAGATTAGTATACAGCTGATAACCATCTAATCATTGGTTACATAAAAACATATTAATGCCTTCAAATTAGGCTCTGAAATGAATAGAGGAAAGCTTGTAAATAAGAAAGAAACTAATTATTTAGAAAATTCTCATGAACTTTGGAAAATAATGTTTGAGGCATCTACTTGCTTGCTTCACCTACAAAGACAGAGAAGAGGCACTGTTAGTTCTTTCTTTCCCCCTACTGAGTGCTAGTGAGGCAAGCTTATTGTCTGCACACATCATTTGACATCCTGAAAACAGAATGAGTGCTCCACTGGCAGCGAAGGAAGACAGAAATGTTCTCAACATTTGTCACATTCCCTGATTGGTTCTCACTGAGCTATTTGGCATGGAAATGCGAGAAGGAATGGAGCTCTGTGAAACAGAACGCAGTGAAAAGCCCCTGCAACAAAGCATCGTCTTTTGAGAAGTCAATGTTGAGTTACGAGACTGAGAAAGGAAAACGCATCACGATGATACATTTGATAATGCCTTTTACGCAAATAAAGAGGAAGTTAATTATTAAGTCTCAACTAAGTATGTGTTCACTACTTTGCTAAAATCCATTTATTTTCAAGAAAGCATAAAAGCACACGCTTAGCTTCAAAACGGATGCAGCTTCAGTATGTATCTCAAGTTCAGCATATACCAGAGCACTCTGCCAAACAGATAAACACGAAGAGCTGATGTACCTCCAAATTCCAGAAACCGCTTACCATAAACATGATAAGCCCATAGTCAGGTAGCTAGCTAGACTGGAATTTTCTATCCAAAAAAGACTGTGAAACACTTCAGGTTTTAATTTTTTGTTACTAAAAACCTAAAGAAAACTGAATTACGCAAGGAAGCACAAAAGGCAGCCACGCTTAATTTGACTCAGATTTGACTGAAATCCACCCTCATTTGTTAAACGGTTTGAAAACTTTCAGACACCCAAAAATTAACTGTCCGGTTGCAGAGCAGGGTACATAGGAGCCATGTTTCACAGGCTGGATTTCCTATACAACTTTTCTCACAAACCTATCAACTGAACTGATCTAGTTACACAGGCACCCATAACCCACACAGTAGCAAATTCCTATGTTTGTTTTAAAAATTAACGACACCTAAAAATGCCTACCCACAGCCAGCTGACACAAAACCTCCAAAACTTCTTATATGTATGCACACATCTCCACTTCTGCAGCCACTCGTAAGACTAACATACATTCAACTATGTTTAACTAACATACATGCCACTATTTAATTAAATAGCTTATCAGGTTAGTATAAAATTAGTATAAAATCATACAGTTTATTTTGCCTTGACTTCAGCAGGACTGGAATTTATGCTCAAATTAAGTGCTGCACTTTGTGTCCTATAAATCATGTGAAGTAGACAAGCATTATTATCTCCATGCACTTCACAAATGGGAAACTGAGGCAAAAGAAGGTCGAGTGACTTGCTGAAGGACACCTGAAAGGTTAGAAATGACGCTGTTGTGAATTATGAATAGGAGAGTGGCTGAATACCCCCTTGTTTAAAGGCTGTAAATATGTGTCCTGAAATGGATTAAAAACAGGCTCTTTATTTTTAAAAAGGCTTGTTGGAATTTTCCAGCATTTTGTGTTTCTTTTCTATCACCCTCTACCAGCAGCAAAGTTCACACACATAAAAGCAATATTTAACACTAAAATGTTTAAAAGTTATTCTGATGTCAGTGATGTTGAACTAAATTTCAAATGAATTCAAAGATAAGCTTTGTCCTCTAACCTCCACACGCCTCTTTATACTCTTGTGCTAAGCTCCCAGCACAGCTCTCGGGCAGCCGGCACCTCCACAGTGTGCAGTCAGACCCAAAGCACATCAGCAACTCGCCCAGCCGAGGAAATGCCCTACCCCAGCTATTCCCATCTTCCACACAAGCAAGTCAGAAGTTTAAATCCAAGAATCACAGAACTGTTTGGGTTGGAAGAGACCTTTAAGGGCCATCTAATCCAACCCCACTGCAGTGACTGGGGACATCTTCAACTGCATCAGGTTGCTCAGAGCCCCACCCAATCTGGCCTTGAATGTTTCCAGCGATGGGCCATCTACCACCTCTCTGGGCAACCTATGCCAGGGTTTCACCACCCTCATTGTAAAGAATTTTGTCCTTGTATCCAGTCTAAATCTACCCTCTCTTAGATTAAAACCTTTACCCCTTGTCCTATGAGAACAGGTCCTGCTGAAAAGCCTGTCCCCATCTTTCTTACAAGCTCCCTTCAAGTATTGGAAGGCTGCCTTTAAAGTTCAAAATCCTTCTGTTTGCACATAGATGTTTCCTTAGAACATCAACTCAGATTTTTTTTAAGTATACATCCATGCAAATCAATGCATGATAGATAGTCCAAAAGCAGACACATTTAAGCAGTCTCAGTATACAGGACTCTCTAGGTATTGAAAAGATCAAATACACATGCAGCAGAAAAATTGTACTTAAAATTGTAAGCCAAAAAAACTCCAGGCATTTCCTGTTGTCCGATATGCACAAAAGGGAGTGACACAAAGAAGAACTTGCAGCTTCTTTTTGAGCACAAACAACAGGCACTCCTGAACCAGAAGAACCAGGGTCACAGGGAGATACATCATGGCTATAAATAATTCTGATTTTAAGACTACAGTTAAATGAAAACAGAAAATACAACTGACAGCACCTATGCTTCTTGTCTTTCTCTATATTCTCTTACAATTGACCTTGAGAATACTTAATATTAGCCTAAGGGTGGAAGGAAATGTTCTTCTTCACTACAACCATTTAATAATAGCTTGTCCTCCTTCTGCTCAATATGCAAGCAGACACTGCTTTTATAATGCCTTCAGAAGGTGCTTTGTTCATACTGTTAGCTACTGCATAAAGCATAGGGACTGCATATGCCCAAGATATAAAACTGTAATACCAGTGCTGGGCATCAAGTATTCAGATACGCTNNATNGCAGTCNCACATACCATGACACAATTCTTCTGTCATTCAACACAGCTATTTAGAAAGCTGCTTCTGGGGTGGGGGCTCCTGCTCCTCCACTGGAGGGAAAATCCAAACAAACACATTGTTAAATCAAACCGCGAAGCAGATTGCGATTCAACAGGCATTTTGTCAAGGCAAAATGTCTGCAAGCAGTTTGGAGATGGGGTGAAATCAGGTTGTTAAACTGCATTTTGTTCACATTTATGAAATGCTACAGCCTGACATTGTCGCAGCTCTGCTGCCAGAGGGAGGAAAGGAGGCAGAGGCTCTGCTCTGGCAGCGAGCTGCCCCGCAGTCCCGGGGCCGCACTGCGCTCCCGAGCCCCGCACGCCCGGCAGGCCGAGCCACCCGCAGCTGCCGCCTCCGAGCGCGCCCGCAAAGCGGGCAGAACAACCACAAACGCAGTTCGGGCATGGCGGGTCAACTTGGCCGGGCTGCAGCCACACCGAGAAATGGCAGAGCAGCCGAACGCAGGAACACCACTGCCTGCTGCGGAGCGCTGGCTGTCCTTGCAGGAGATTGAAAAGCAGGGGTTTTCAGCAAGAGTCAGAAGCTGGGGAACCTTCCAGCAGGACGCTGCAGCAGCAACGATGCTGTCTCAGGTTACCTCCTTGTAAATACGATTAGAAAAATTTGAAATCAGCAATCTGCAGGGAAACCCTCTCTCTCAAGAGCAGGAGCTTATTCAGTCTGCCGCAGGATGGCAAAGCAAGGTCTGTAAAAAGAACTGGGAGCATTGTTCTCCTATACCATGGCAAGCGGTGCGAGAATTATTCAACCAAATAACATCGGGGCAATTTTGAAGATACGCTCTTGCAGCAACGCATAGCTGCCTCCTAATTCCAGACGGGGAAAATGCATGTGCATTCACATCTATAATTACTGTGATTTCTGGAATAGTCGTACAAAGTATACAGACCAGCTGCCAGGGAGAAGGCCGTTTGTGACTGGAACTAATGTAACCGCATACATCATTCCACCATGCAATGAACTTCAATGGTAGAAATCTGGATCCAAATTGTATATAGTGTATTTCCCTTAAAAGCCATTTCAGCCATTTGGTAGGCTAAATATAGGCTTTATTTTCAATAAAGCCAGTTAAATACTGCTTATCTTCATTTTGCCTAACATAAAATCGTCTCTTGAAATAATTTTTCCCTCATTTTCCCTATTCACTTATTTTCCCAGCCCCCTCATCTGACTTCCTGATTTCAGCTCCAGCCCTGCTTTAGAAGCTCATTCCTATTGAGATGGTTACAAGTTCTTTCCCATCTTTCTTCCAGGGGTTCATGAGGACACATGTACACCACACAGTTCAGTTTCAGGGACAGTGAGTTTGAAGGATGACTAAAAACACAGTTTCATTTCTTTATCTTTATGCTTAGTGCTGCATTTTTCCTTTGCTGATACACTATAATTGAGTGATACACACTAGAACTTTATTTAAACAGAAATGGAGAAGAAGATGACAATAAGCCAACTTTTGGCCAACAAGTCTTTGCTGCAGCTCTAAGACACAAGTAGTTCAAGAGCTTCTGAACGAAAAGGATTTCTGCAGTGGAGAGAGCTAACAGACAGAAAAGGGCACAAGCTCACTCTGTCTTGAGGATCCACCTCTTCCACCGATTTCCCAGGAGATCCCATGGCCGAAGGACCTGTCCGACCATGGAGGAGAGCGAGCTACTCCCACCAAAAATGTTTATGTCTCATGTTAGCGGACCACTGCTCCTTGCTTATAGTAATTTCATACTTGCTGTTACCAAAGTAACATCCAAATACTTTAATCTTTATGCCCACAGTTGTTCCCTTCTTGCAGACACCTTTCTCCATGATGCTTTGCTCCCTTCCGTTTATAAACATCAGTTCTTTCCTTATGTTTTAAACTGAGCTTAAATTAATGCTGCTGTTCTGTTTTGCAACAGCAAGAACTTCAACTACCAAAGCACCTTTTCATGCCAAAACATCTTTGTTTGTGCACCAGCAACAATGATTAATGTCAACACAGCTCTGGGAATTGTGTTTGTTAATTAACTGCTGCTGTAGAGCTAGCAGGCAGAGTACAAAACATGGCGTTCCTACAGGGTGTACACAAATACTTATTATTTTTCTTATGCAAAAAATCCCAGTGGAAGACTTATTGTTTGGGTTTGTTTCATTTAGCAGATTTAACAGTTACACTTTCCATCAGGTATTTTGGGATAGGGTCTCCTCACGTGAGCTCTGCCAGGCAGAGAACTGGAGCGGAGAAAAAGAAAAGTAGGTTGGGTTTCTGTATGTCTGAGCCCTCTGAGCTAGGTCACCCCTGCAGTAAGGCAAAGCCTGCTCTAAAACGAAGGGTGATAAATTTCTGAAGGGGATTATATGATACGGTTTTCTGTGATAGCAAGAGACTGAACTCAACGACCCAGAAAGCCCCTTCCTGGTCCTATGTTGCTAAAATGCTACTTCCCAGGCACTAGTTATTAACAGCCACAAGACAGTAGCTCCAAGAGAACAGCCCGAAGCAGCCTGCGTGGCAGGTGGTGCCGAGAGGAGCCACGCAGCACCCTTTTGGGGGGCCACCGAAATCGGCTGCTCCTGACGGAGTACTCTGGAGTCCGCAGCCGTTCAGGGCACCCAGATAATGGGAGAGCAGAAACAGCTCAACATAACTAGAATCTATAGCCTGAAACTTTCTGGCTGAGGTCTGCGCACCAAACAAACTCAGTGAAATATTCCCCGACTAGGAACTGATCCATAACAATAACCTCTCCCCCTGGCTCACTGCAGAACCCTTTTTGCTATCCTGGATCCTGGGATGCTGCTGTAATTGACTCCATCCATTACCTTAAAATGTTCTCCAGTTTATCCTGCCTTTATCACATCTAGCCACTGTAAAAATCTCTTCTGTTTTACATCTTCCCTGTGCTTTCAGCAATGCTATTACTCCTATAATAAGCTTAATGAGGACACTGAGTGGAAGAGTCTTCACATAAATCATCACAACAGAAAACGCTCTGGAGATGCATCTAGCAATGTCACACTGCCCTCTGTTGAAATTTGAGGCACTAAAGTAATTTTTAAACTTCCTACTTCTAAGGGCTAAAGGTTAATTATTTAATATTTTTAAACTGTAACAGCTCTTTCCAGCCATTAGAGAAGATGATTATTTTTTCACTGATTACAACATACATATTGAACTAAGTTTAATTAGCTGTCAGAGAGAGAAATCCTTACATCTCTGAAGTCAGGGGGGTAGTAGGAAGGGGTTGCAAATTCTAAACCTGAATCTGCCTTTCCAGCTGGCAGACTTGCCCCACCGCTAACCGTAACGGATCGAGCCCTTTTGGCAAGCGAGTCACCAATGCACCCACCAGCCAAGCTGGCTCTCCCCCCACTCTCACCGACTGGCACACCATCCACTTCCTTCCACAACCTCCGGCAACCATGGCAAACAGCCTCTCTGTAAGAGAGATTTCTGCAGGTAATACTTCTCCCTCAGCAAAACCAGCTCAGCTGAACAACACCCTGGGAGAAGGTGCTGAGTGGTCTGCAGGTTTCACTAACGCTCGCCCTCTGTGCTGTAAAGGACCCTCCTGCTGCAGAGCTCGTCCTGTCTCTGCAGCATATTAAAAGCATAAAATACAAATCGTTCTTCTCCTGTACTTATCAGATTGTGCCACGTCTCATGTTTTAAAAATCCCAGATGACATTCCATGATTACACCACAAAGTTTTTGACGCACTCAGCCCCATACTTTAATTAGCCCGCTTCGCTTTGAACACATTGCCCCAGAGATGAGTCAGGAACAATGTTCAATAGAAGTGTCCTACCCTGCATTCAGCAAGTCTATTCTTAGGCACATGGGGGAAATTAGACTGTGTGAGAAACAAGCACATACCCTGACCCTGTTCAGCCTGAGTTTACCCTTAGTGGGGTGGAATCTGGGGAAAACATCTTTTGAAATTATTGGCAGCAGGGCATTTTCAAGCAAGGGAAGGTGCTGGAATGAGCCCCCCATGCCAGCTGCCACTTCACGTTAAAAGCGAAGGGGCAACGCCATAGAGAGGAGAGCTGCACAGCACAGCGTATCCTCCTCTGCCTCTGTGTCCTCACATGGCCAAGCAAAACCTCAGCAAGTGCTGTGTGCGAGACACAATGAGAGCAGCTTTAAACTGACACCTAGTTCAGAAAGAACAAAAAAAGACTGGCCTGTATCATTCAATTCTACACTGTCACTGTTCAACAGCAGCACAGTGCCCCCTTCAGAGATGTTCACCCCGTCTAGCTGATGGTACGGAGTCTGATGAATCGCAAGTAAAGCCCATTTATCCTGATTGCTTGAATACGTATTTTTATCGCGTGTGTGCCACTCACAAAAGCAAAGGCAAGCAAGACTCTTTAAAATGTATCTTCTAGTAGAGATAATGGTTTCTACCTCAATGACAGAGACAATACCAAATCCAACTTACCAGCATTCTTCTCTGATCTAAAAAGTAATTCATCAGCTATATCATCATATCTAATAAGAATATGCTATAAGGTCTAAACTTTGAAAATGCAAGTCAAAAACATTTTTAAGAGCCCCATGGAGCTTGTTTCATTATCTAGCATTTGCTGCAGACATGAGAGCAAGAGCCTTTCTTCATTTAAACCACAGTAAAGAATGGGGGTTTTGGGTGACTCTAAAGATTTCTTGATTTCAATACTAAAAAGTATATCCTCCATGACATGGCCCAAGAGGATAGGACGTGGGGCTACGAGCCAGCGAAGTCTGACCCAAGTAAACTCTTAGGTATGTAAAAATCAATCAATCAGTTATTTCAATGTCATCAGTGCTAAAACAGGAATATACTAGCTGGCTCTGTTTACAAAACTCTTTCAGGTCTGTGAAAGAGTGAATTATCATCATTTTGGCACCCCTAGCAAGCTGGGGCAGGTATTTGAGGCCACGCGAGGATAACATGATGACTGAGTCTGAGCATACCCTAAGCAACATTAGCTTTAATTATGTATATACTTCTCCCTGGAACAAAGGTGGTCATAAAAAGCACACTGAGCACCTCCCCTTCTGTTAGGAATTTCAACACCAACAGTGATTTGCAAACAGATTACTGGTGTCACTTAAGAACAAACTTTATATCAGAATTGAGGTAGAAATCAAACTTTCCTGACATCTACACAATTTTTTATTACCAGAACCATGTAGAAAAGACAGCAGAAAATGTGTATTCTGAAGGCTAAACATTTAGACACACACTTAAACAAAACACATCTTGAAGCCTATAGGTAACATCATCAGTTGATAACAGACAGAGATCACAAAACAGCCCTCCCCAACAGTTGCCAAATGTAGCTCTAAAGAAGAAAGGATGCATCATTTTATGCTTGGATTCCAGTTCCGTTAAAACAAAACAATGTAAAAAAAACCCCACACTGGGCTACCAAGAATTCTATGTTAAAACTCATGGCCAAGCCCACATTAGTCTGCAGGAAAAAAGGACATTTTCAACACTTCAGTTGAGTAACACTTCACCCTCTGCTAAGTCTGCATGCATAACAGTTTTACAACAATCATTGGTTTACTTCTTCAATATCAGTCCTAAAACATTAAACTCTAGTTCAGTCTTTAAGACTTTAGATCATTCAAACCCAGAGTGAAATTCTGGAGAGAATGGAGATGAATTGAAACACTGAGGGCAGGGAGAGGTAATTGTTTTAACCAGATAATTCCATGTAGTCCTGTACTGGTTATTCTACAAAGAAGGGAAGTATGTCCTTGTTTCTAACATTGAACTGTTAGCAAACTCATATGCCAAGCTAAATGGAGGAAAAACCTACAAAAAAAGAAAAAAGTTCGCATATCTACTTGTGCTTGTAATACCATATATAAACCTAGTAAACCTAAATGAGTTTTAGCATTGACATTTGCACTATGTGTTAATGCCCTTTGGTTTTTAAGAAATGGTATCAGAGTACATGGTAAAGCTGTATATGAAACCTAAAAAGACCTTCAGTTTGCCTGCTGCTTTCTCATTTTGCTTCCACAACCACAATTTTCCCAGTTTCTTTCAAATCTGTTTATGCAGTAGGCGAATATTGCTGTGGAAGTCCAGGAAAGCAATATCTATTCAAAGCATTTGTTTCCCTTTTCATAAAATAAACACGTCCAACATCATTTGATCCCCATGTTTAGCTTGCTCTGCTTTCTATCAAATACAAGGCTCAACTCAGTTTTTGTCTGTTTTAACATGTCAGTCAGTTTAAGGAAGGCCATTCGATGAGCACGACCCCCTTCCTCCCCAGCAGCAGCCAGGCTCAACTTTTTCCTGGTTAAAGAACACAGGCTTCAGAAATGTCATCCGCACATATTCTGCTCTTCACAACTTCAGGAAAAACATCAAATCAACCAAAACTCCAAACTAATTATTTTACCTTACAGACTGAGGAGATATTACGGGCTCTCACTCCTGCACTGTCACCGGGGGGCAGGCGGCCAAGGCCAGCACCTTGCTGCAGAGTGGGACCCAGCCCTGCAGGTGCCCCCAGCCCCGCGGGTGCCCCAGGCAGGGCACAGCCCCCCTGTCACCACCCCGGGTCTGTCACCACAGCCCTCTCCACAGGATGGCAGGGTTCAGCAGGCTTGGAACAAGACTGTTTGAGGGTTGAGGAGCAAGAATGAATTTATAATGCAGTTTCTACCTCTGCTTTGGAATCAAGTAAAAAAAAAACACCCACCCACCACCAACTAACCTGACCCATTTGAAGTGTTTTTCTTGCTAAAAACAACAAAAGGATTTACATGATTCATGTACTACTTTGTGACATCAAACAAAACCTCTAGATCTCATATTGCCTTTGGTTCAGGACTGAGTCTGCCGAGCCTGAGACGCCAGCTTCCATTGCCTGCTTGGCAGTACAGCTGCTCCTTGCTCTGTACTGTTTTCACCTAGGCTTAAACGAACAGGCACTGTAACGTTCTCTCTCGCATACAATATGATTATTTTCTACATTCTTCAAATATTTCTGTTAACGCAATGAGAACACAGATGCCAGCAGGCTGGGATCTCCCCGGCTGGGGAGCAGCTCTGTGCAAAGGGACCTGGGGGTGCTGGTGGACGAGCAGCTCAATGCGAGCCAACAGCGTGCTGCTGCGGCAAGGAAAGCCAACGGGATGCTGGCCTGCATCAGCACGGCCATCACCAGCAGAGATACCCCACTCTGCCCAGCGCTTGCCAGGCCACACCTCGAATACTGCATTCATCAAAAAAGATGTGGGCAGGCTGGAGAGGGTCCAGAGAAGGGCCACAAAGATGATCAAACAACTGGGAAGCCTGTCACATGAGGAAAGGCTGAGAACTTGACTTGTTAAGCCTTGAGAAAAGAAGGCATAAGGGGAGACCTTATCACCATGTTCCAGTATTTAAAGGGTGGCTACAAAGAAGATGGAGAGTCCCTTTTTACAAGGAGTCACATGGAAAAGATGAGGGGTAATGGGTCCAAGTTACTTCTGGGGACATTCCAATTGGACACGAGGAAAATTTTTCACAATGAGAACAATCAGCTGTTGGCATAATCTCCCTGGGAAGTGGTGGATTCCCCAACACCTGGGCACTTTTCAGATTCAGCTCGAGAGAGTGCTGGGCCATCTTGCCTAGACTGTGCTTTTACCAAGAAAGCTTGGACCAGATGATCCTTGAGATCCCTTCTACCATTCTATTATAGTTCACTTTCTCTCTCTCCCCCTCTCTATGTACAGTTTTTCAAAAGTTCTATATAACAGCTCTTCCATGAACAGCTAACATTTCCTCTAGTTTCTTCCTCTCTTTGAAGATGGAGTGAGGAAGTTAATATCTCTTCAAGAAACTAACTTCCAGAGCCAGCATCACCGCAGCGGTACACAGTGTCTCAGTAGCCTCGGGCTGTACAGAAGTCAGATGTTCAGTTGGATGAACTAAGTTTTCATAGTATCTTGAATTAACTTTCATTCCAAGTTATATTATTTTTTCTACACACTCTACCAGCTGCAATCAGAACATACACAAGAAGAAAAAAGAACAATAAGCAATTTTCTATTCAAGTTCAAATTACTTTGCATCTTAATTAAAAAGAAAGCATAGAGTTCTACTGCACTTTTTAAGGGCACCACCTACTGTGGAGCATAATCAAGTAGGAGCGCAAATGTACTGCTGCACTCCTGTTTCTGGAGGATCTCGCTTGTCCGGGTTCACTGGAGACAGCAGGGCGAGACCGGGCTGGCGGCTGCTGAAGACACAGCCCAGAGCTGTTCCTGGGAGTGGAGCAGCTGGACCCGAGGGCTCTGCTGTGGCCAGGGCAGGCTCAGCCCCCGTTTATGCCCCAGAGGTTTAACTCCGGCATCCACAAAAATCAACAGAAAGTTCTGCTGTCTGCATCGGGGGGGAAGCAAAGGTATCGCGCTTTGTTCATGTTTTCCCAAGCAGTTTCCTCTGAATATTTATAAGGTAGGTTTAACGTCAATACAGTTTCAAGCAAACCCAGAGAGCACATCAGACAATCTGAGAAGGCACACATTAAACACCAAGGTACTAAGTGAGATCTCGAGAGAAATAAGCCACAGAATTAATTTATAATGCTATTGTGGTTTTGTGAATGATATGGCCTGTTATATACAAGGTACCTCTAACTATTTTCCCTTTTCTTCAACCTCCAGAAAATAAAGTCTGAAAAGCATTCTTCTCCTTAAAAGCTCTCTTCGGTGCTTTATATTACACATGAAGTCTGAATTTCTCCTACAATTATTCAGATAATTTATCTACCAAAAGTGTAAAACAGATAATTTCTCAGCTATGAAAATACCAGCATTCCGCTTCAATACGTGCTGTTATTTCCTTACCTACAAAAAAAGCAAGTGAAATCATTATCTACCTGTTACAAAGAGATTTCAACTTTCTAAAAAGCTGAGATAAGTAAAATTGCCATTCTCAAAGGTCTACTTTAAAGCAAGCAAGGTACGCTTTATATTTAAAGGTGAAGTTTCTTCTTTCACCCTAAGGGTTTTACATTCTCATCTTGATGTATTAATTAAAGCACATTTATGGTGAATTTTTAATTATCTCCCTAATAAACGGCATCACAAGGAATAAAATGGTCTCTTCACAAGTCTCTCTAGACTCCCCCGTGTCTTGGAAACAGCACTAATTCCACAGCAAAATAAGAATGCGAAGTGCTGGGAGGACTGTGAATGCTGATGGGCAGGGATCAGACGGCTGTCTTGCACTCCTCCTTGATCACAAAGCGCTGCAGAATACTGCAGCTAGCACTGGCCACACAAAAGTATGAGACTCTGCTGTATTTCCTTCTGAAATATATATTTCCTTCCACTGAATATCAGAGGGGAAGGAGAATTTTTTTCCTATACTTTCTTCCCTGGGGCGGTTTATGCTCCTCTGTACTCCTAGGCAGAGACATTTGAGGTATTGTTGCCATTTATTTAGAATGCAAAATCTTCGCCCAGGAGGACCAGCCCAGGAACGTGTGGCAGCAACTTCATGACCCAGCATGGTCAGTCCCCAGCTGCAGCAGCTCAGCACCTCCTGAGCTAGAACCACCCCACATCACCAGCAGTCACCAGGGTTTTCATCTGCTCAAATACGTAGCTAACGGGAAGCATCAGGACTGCTATGAAGTACCATCTAAGGTCACTCAGTTTCAAAGTAAAGGAGGAATGACTATACAAAAACCAGTGATATTGTCAAATAAGAAGAGAAAAAGCGTGAGTTTCTGCACAATATAAGCTAGGCATTCAGATGGTGAAGGAAGCCGACTCTGCCTTTTAAATGCCAAGCAATGACAGCACACAGTAGGTGGGAAATGAGACGCCGGCTATCCAAATGGTAGGCAGTGTTGCCTTTTTACCCATATTTATGTCCACACATGCACAAAATAAATACATAGGATGGCCCCTCATCTCACGGGAGGATTTGATTCTTGGGTCACTTTCCAAGAGCTACTTGACACAAGACGCTCCAGACCCTGCCAGACAAAGTCTACAGACCTGTACTTATTAAAGAGTAAACCACAAGTACAATATGCCTCATCACAGCGAATTATGGTCTCCCCCTTTAAGAAAAGGCTAATAAACACCTCTGGGGCAGGTGACTGCTGACTGCTTTGCTTTTTACCACCCAACTATCCCTCCTGCAGAATACCAATGATCAAATCAAGCCAACACTTCTAAAGTGCTTTTAGTATATTAAATGAGTAGAAGTAAGCATTAGTAATTCACTTATAGCTAGTGCTATGGATATTTTTTTTTTTTCTGTAAAAGCTAGAAGCCAATTGGTATCCTGCAGCTACAATCCTGTTTGCTGTTTTCAAAACAGACGGCACCCCATAGCCTCAGCACCTCTGGCCTGTTACCAGTCACTTTAAATACAGAAAAAAAAAAATATCGAAATACATTACTGCTATACTGAATACTTCATCGATTAACAGGGAACTTAGGACTATTTCTTTCAACCACAGTCTAACTGTTCTAATCAATTTTGTCTACCCTTAGTTAAGAAAGCTATTTCTACTGTGCAGAATAGCAATAAGTAGTAGCATTTTTTAAATACATATGCAAGAGAATACCCCAAAATATCGTGACACAGCATTACACAGAAGAGCGTTAATTGACAATTGCACATTTAGTTATTTGTGAAATGGAGCTTCTTGTGTTTACTGTGCAGTGTTTAAAGGTCTAACAAGCTGTGGATAATTGAGAAGAACTGGTATCTCCTAGCTTGTACTGAAAGATGTCTGTACACATCTTGACCAAATTGATGAGTAGGTATGTAAATAACACTTTCAACATATTTAATGATTAGCATCCCTGTGGTATTTTTCTGTTCAGCTAAAATTGGTTATTAATGATGCTTTAGCAATTACATGTTTTCCAAACTGCCTCCTCTTAGCTGCAGAGACTTGAGGAGTTTTGCAAGACTTCTCCACTTACCAGTTCAGAAGCTACTATTCATTCAAGGTGCTAAACAGCAAAAAGTCAATAGGAATTGTATACATTATGTATTGTCATTATACGCTGGCATGATTCCCCTCCATAACAGATTAGGCTACACCTCCAACATGCTGATTTCCTAATAAAGCATATTAATTTGTCTATGACAGTTATTGCCTTAAACCACCACAATTTAAGGATGAAATAAAGTATTTGATTTTTAACATTTTCATTTATATGCTCCTCTCTTGAAGTACAGGCATTATTTTCATGCAAGTTATGATGTGCATGAATCAACTTCACTTGCTTGTAAACTCTTAGTAGCTTCTAATTAAATAGCTTATTTTATATGCAATAGAGGGCAGAGATTTACTGCACATGCACTGTCCTGGCATGTGTACAACTTCCCTTGCAGACCTGCACAACAAACCAGGCACTACAAACCTCTATTTTTATACTTAATTCTCAAAGTCATGCATAATTAGCATAACCCTATAGCAGGAGAACAGACACAGAATCAGGGGATGACTGACCTAGGTCTGCTGAGGCCATCCCATTCTGAGCACCCTTAACTCACACGCAAACGCATTAAAAGGCAAACATTCCTGGGCTTTTTTCGGTCCTGGCTGGCCATGGTTAACTCACAGCTGCTCACAGGGGCTGTGTGTGCCAAAAGCACAAGTAACCAGACCGGGCAAGAGCGCAGGGCAGCCGCTGGCTGAGTCAGTAACACCACAATAAAACACTCAGCTCATATATCACAGCCTTAAATTGCAAAGCTCCTCCATGGCAGGAAAGGCAGAGCCGAGCCCTTCAGTTTGAGCACTCAGCAGTCAGAATTTTCATCAGCTTTACACACACACACACACACACACACACACCCCCCACCCCCGAGCAGGCAGCGTGCGGGCTGCCTCTGAGACGGGGACGAATCCTCTGAGCTGTATTCTGGTCACAGCTCCTGCTCACAGCTTCTACAGTAATTCAATGTCAGAGCACGCTTCCTCATTTTCATATTCCTATCTCATTTGTGTCACGAGGCCAAACTGGAACAGGAGCATTATTATGCCAGATATTGGAGGGAGGTGGCAGATGCGTACTGCTAACTACAGCAATTCCTGCCAACAGAAAACCAGCAGTCGCTACGCAGCGACCACGTGAGGCATTGCAAAATACCTTTCAACGGGGGGGACACTGAGGACTGTGTGAAAACAAAGTATGGTTGACTCCATAAAGATAACTGTGCTTCTATTTACAAAGCAGTATGTAGTAATCAGGATACAGTTAAAATAAAATCAAAAAAAATAAAAATCTATGGCACTTACAGTAAAATAGCACAGACAGCTGGAGCCAAAATCACGGAGCATCATTCACGAAGTTACTCAAGTATTCTACAGAAAGGTTATGCCTTTCTAAATCATGTCTGTAGCCTTCTAAAGGCAGAGAAGCCACCAGATCACAGACCTTTCCCCTTCCAGCTAAGGCCAAGTCACAGGTATAAACCCCTGTGAGGCACCCGGAGAAGCTCCAGCTTTCTCACAGAACTGCCTTCTGTTCTCCAAAGAAATCCCACACTGGGTGAGCCCTTCTCTCACTTGGCAGTAAAGCAGGTACGCTAAGTACCTACAGTCAACCTGCGTTCTCTGGTTTCCTTCTGGTCCCTTCAGCCGATCTCAGAGCAGCCAAAATCTGGCTCTTAAGCCATTGATATTTCCACTCTGACATGCAAAACATTAGAAATTACACTATTAATAATCTCTTGCACTTGTCACCCACTGAAGTGTCAACTTTTTGACAGCTGAATTGTTGAGGTTGTGTCAATAAGTGACGTTAAGTTTTTCCATAATAGTTAGTGCATCCATTGGTTGCTAGGCAAACTTTTTATGATAGCATTGCGTGAGATGAAGAGGTGCAAAAAGATTCATAAAAAAATGGCAAAGAAGTCCCCCTTCCCCAAAGCAGTTTAACAAAAAGCCATCTACAAAATCAAGACGAAATAGAGTAGAAATTACCAAGAAATTTGAAGAGGGAGAAATGTGTTGAATTATGCATCATTTGGCTGAGCTTCACACAGCAAAATATTTATCAGAAACTCTGAAACAGTAGTTTCTTACTGAAAATTCAACAAAACAAAACATGGATATCTGCCAGTTACCATCTAAATTCTTCCAAATCACTAAGTATCTGGCGCAGCTGCATCAGCATCAAAGGGAGTACTCGGGAAGGAAGGCGCTATTCACAGGAATCCGTCCCCTGGTTCTGACTAATGCTTACTCTGGGATATGTACTTAATTTCTAAAAAATTCACTTTCAGTCATGTCTTTGTTTTCTGCATAGACCTAAACTCACCTGAATAGCTGCACCATATTAATGACAACAAGGGAGCATTTGTCCGAGAATCCACATTTTCACAGGACATTTATACAGATACAGCTTTATGCCCCCAATGGAGACTCTCTCAAGTGGCGGAATATAAAAGAAAGACCAGTAATGAAGCCACATCCACTTTAGCCACCCTCTGCTCCAGCAGCCCCAGAGAGCAGCCCCTCCGCCTTCCTTTGCCTGGCTTTAAACAAGGCACACCGCCTGCCCCGCTCGCTCTCTTGTTGCTGCACCACCTCAGCATCTGCTGATAACCCCTCCTGGACTCGGAGGAAGAAACCTATCTCCTTCTCTTCAAAAAGGAGATTAAAGAATCAAAAACCTCTCACCACCTCTCACCAGGAGGTTTGCCTAAAACCCCGAAATACTCTCTTTCTTGGAAGCATATGAAGATTACTGATCCCTTCCCATAGTCTGTGCCACCCAGGAGCCTTCACTCCAGCCTGCGGTAGCAGGGAGGCCCCTGCAGCCCCCATCACCAGACACTGTGCTACCAGCCCGGCTGCACGTTGAACAGATTTTCTGTCTGCTCTGTGCTGTGAAAAGCTCTTGCTCTTCACTTCCAACCTATCTAAAATATTTAACAAATATTTGACATGGGCACCAGCGTTTAGTTTGCCTCCTGAAAAACAAGGGGGAAAACATATGGGTAATATGCAGCTTGTTTTGCAAAACAATAATGAAGCATCTGGTAAGTTCTCCAGGAAAAGAAATGAAAGCCGAGAGGATATTGTACAGAACTTGGAAGCATACATGGGATGGTGTACTGTTATCCAGCATGTGTCTAAACACACACAGTCTCCTAGCACAGCTTGAGGAGAGATATTTGGTATATTCATTGTAAATCTCTGGCAAGCACACCATACGGCTACTCTGTGCCCGCCAGCAGGCGCAGGAGCCAGTCCCGCTCCCATTCAGTCAGCCCAGACACAGGAGACGCCTGCAAATGCAGCGAGCAAGGCTCATGACAGAGCTGCGGGCAGAACCATACCGTCACTGTGCATCAGCCAGCAGAGCAAACCCCTCACATGCTAATAGACTGTTTCCTGCTGGGGTAATACACCTATCCTAAAATTCCGATTTTCCCTGTGTTTAAAGTTTATCATCAAGTCTAATTCTATCCCCTGCTATGACAAATAAGCAAATCCAGTTTGCATGATTGAAATCAGAGGCATCAAAAATATACCTTCCAGATAATGCTTGTATTGTATTACTGTACTACCTATAGCCATGTATAAAATGCCAAATTTAACAAGCACTACATATTGCTTATGTATGTCTATAAGCAGTACATGTTGAGCCACACTATCAGCTGGTGTAACAGATCCAGGATTTGCCTTAGTAGTGTAAGAAAGGAATACTAATTAGAGAACTGTAAGACAATTTACACCCACGTTGTTATAAAATAGTATAAAAAGGATCGATGCTGACAGAGGGAAGGGCATGCAGCTAGAATTCGGTCAGCAAGGACATGATCAAAGCTAGGACAAATAGATGGCAAATACCGTATAATGTGCAATCACCTCTAAGGTATGCATAAGAATCTGTGAAACATCCTCACAGCAGGAGGCTGCAAGCACATTTGGTGTGGCCTAATTTGCCAACATATCACAGCCAACTAATAAAAGCATTTCTCAAAGATAGGCAGGTTCTGCTGGGCTGGCCTAGCACCATGTAGCAAAATTAAAAAGCTGTTCTCCATACAGCACGCAGCATCCATCCAAATCTTTGCTACATTTTCAGCAGTGCATGTAATACATCGTTATAGCATGCTGCTTTTTGCAGAAGTTAGCAGTGGGAGGGCATTCATCAGCAGGCAGCCTGGCATTAGCAAGGAGGACAGTTCCGCAGCAGGCTGCAGTTCGGGCTGCAAGGCTGGGGCACGGAGCCCCTGCACCCCATGGGCACCAGCGAGCATCTCGGAGGCCCCAAGTTCGCTTCCATCTGAGCTGAAGAAATATCTTCCTTTTAGAAGGAGCTTGTTGACCAGAGCAACCCTCAGAAACACCGTGCCTTGGATGCGCTTCTTCAAAGCAACAACTCTGCCTCAGTTTCCCTTCGCTCAGGAAATCCCGCGGGGGAACGGCGCAAGAGAGCGGCCACGCTATTGAGCGCCTGAGGTCAAGCGCAGCCTCCGGCCCAGCCGCCACGCAGTAACTCTGCAGCCACGTCAGCTGCGCCGAGCTGCTTTACCTATTCCCTGCATGTCCAGATGCAAGAGCAAAAAAGCCCACACTGGCTAAGGAGGGTTTCACGCCTGTTCCCCAGCTGCAGCGAAAGTTACAGTCCATCCCTGGACTTGTTTTAGCTCTCTGCACCCATCACTGTAGACAGACCCTTGGGCTCCTGAATACCTGCATCCTTTGCAAATTAGAAGGGGGCAGTTTCGAAAATTTCAGCTTTAACCCAGACCAGTCTTCTGTACACGCATGTGCAACATCTAAGCTTGCAGATTTCCAAGGAAGAATTAATTATTAATACTTAATGCAATGAGAGCTGCTGTTTTCATTCTCCTCACAGCTGTCAGGGATGCACAGATGCAGCACCACCTTCTGTAATTGGAATCTTTATTTTACAAACAGTGCAATAGACTGTGTTTTATCTCCTTTGATCCCTGTGTAATACAAACAAGGCTCCCTAATCAAGGCTCCTTCCCCTTTGTTTGCCCTTCAAATGCTGCAGAGAGCCTCCTCCTGCTGGATGTTGTCCTTACGTACATTGCACAGTGAAAACCTGGGCGATACAGCCGGCATTGCAGAGTTTTCGTCCTGACTTTGAGGTATCTCCATAGTGTCAACTGGCAGCACATACCAGCCTGGCCAGGTGCTGTTCTCCTAAAGATACCACTATGCACCAACAAGTAACAAATCTATTAGCAGATATCCTTTATGATTCTTGGTGCTACTGAATTTAAATATACTGCAGAAGAATGACAGTGGCTGGATGGTTTACAAAAACATATCTAGCTGGCAGACCTGAAGCATGAACTGAACAAAATAGCTCCACTAAAACACAGAAGGGATGGAAACACATGCAAATAATAATTCTGTGGAAAGTCCTTCTTCAATCACACCCAGAGCAGGGGTTACCGCTGCGGTTGCCTGACACTCATAACTCCAGAACACCATCTTCAGTCGGAAACTTTGTCAAATCTCAACCAGTTTGGGCATTTCCAAAGGGAGACATTTTGTGTGAGCATTTCAACCACAACACTTCTGCAATTTCTGAGGAGGGCCCTGAAGGAAAAACAAGATAATTTAGCCCAGGTTAACCATAAATTTTCACAAGCCTTTCTTTTCTTTAAAAGCAGAAGTGTCCCAGTGCTATGGAGCAAGGAGACAAAATATAAACAGCTTTAGTTTTCATGATAACCTGCCTGATTTTGAGATAACTTCATATGTAAATTCACACCCATTGAGTATGTTTCATTAGAATATGGTAGAGCCAAGACATGTCAAGGAAAAACTTTTTCCCCTGTGCTCTTTTTGCCTGCTTACTCCAGCTGGTTCTAGGGGGCATGAAGGGTAACAGTTTAAAATTAGAAAAGATAAGTGCCAAATAATCAGGGACAGCAGGATAGATCAGGAGCTGGAGATAGCTGGGACTGCCTAGAGAAAAAAAGAAATCAACAGGAAAAGCAAGGAAACACCAAAGAAGTTTTGACTACAAGCAGTACAAAAATAAACACAGATGAATTGACAAGAAAGCAATATACTGGGGAAAAAAGCACTCACTTGACAAAGAGCAGTGTCAATGCAAAGCCAGAAAGACAGTAAATTAAAGATGGATTGGTTGAAGAGCCAGGAAAACAGTGTGGATGATGTGAAGAGCTAAGACTGTTACTCAAGAGAGTTGGAGACTGTGCATCAGGCTTTGCAGGTGAGCTGAGTACCTGCAATAGGAAAATCAGGACGACCTGAGTAGTGCTTTGGCTTTAGGTAGCTGAGGAGCAAAGGTTATGTTTGGACACAAACCACCTAGAGAAAAGGCTTGTTTGAAAGGGAAGGGAAAGCAAATCAGTTTGGGGTAAGTGAGCAGCAGAATGTGTGTCCAAAGAGCACATCCTCTCCCTAGCCTTCGCATTGCACTGGGGGGATATAGACATCTTCCTTATTTTAGAAATATGGAAAAAACGTATATGCACAATTAGAAAGCTAATTAAAACAATTATTACATTTTGCAGTTAATTTCGCTTGTGCAATCCTCTGGTAATCCTGCAATCCAAGATCAGGGCAGCTTTTGATGGCCCCTTTTTCCTCAGGGTGCGAGTTGCATCTCAGCAGCTGAGGCCCAAATGATGCCTTTGCTGCTGTCAGCTGTGGCAACTTTCTTCACCAGCCACCACTGATGGAATAAGCAGCATTTCTTTTTTCTTATGCAGAGAATTTGTAAAGGTAGGTGAAGCTTACCTGCCTCCCAGCCTTGCTGCACTAGGCTGACTGCTTTTCTCTCTGAGCACACAGGGAAGCATGAGACCCTCTCTGCAGTGAAACCAGGGTCAGGCCCACCCGGCTGTCCCTGTCCTGGTTCTGTGCCCCGGACCCGCTTTTCTGGCCATCTTCCCTCTCTCCTCTCAGAGGCAGAGGGAAATCTGGCAGCAAGGAGTCAGGAAGGCTTTGGATCAGAGTCTACATTCCCTACCTAAATCCCAAGAGCTCAAAAGCTTTCAGCTGCATCCTGTTCGCATCTTTTCCTTGTCAGATACCCCTTGACAAGAACAGAGCCTGACAGGAGGCAAGGAAGAAGGAAATTACATTAGCAAAACAGAAGTGTAATTAAATTCCCTCTGCAGATGAGCAGATCAGGCCTCGGCTGTTACTTTACTTCATTCTGTCACATTCTGGATTGTTCTTTAAGGCACTCTCTGCTAAATGAAACTAAGAGGGCAGCTTAAGGTTTCCTTTTCCAAGTGGTGCCATATGTCTGGTCTGTTTTTTCACTCCTGCTGTCTTATGTCATTCTTCCTAATGTGAGCATTCACTGGGTGAAGTACGAAGCATATATTTTCAAGGTACTAAAATAAAACCACCAAAACCATGGTGGAATTATGCAGGAAGAAAGCATGCTTCCGACAACTGTCAGCCTCCCCAAGGTATAGTCCTGAGCTGAGCTAGCAACTGTAGCAGTAGCAAAATGCCAGCTGACTGATACCGTTAGTATTTCCAAGGCATCTCATCAATCACAGCTTAAGTCTTTCCCAGTGAGCAACTTAGGAAAACAAGGCCATTCCTCCCGCTCATCCTGCTCTCCTGATTTTCAGTGGCTCTGTTATTCTGAGTTACTGACAGATGCTTTGTTTCTCCCCTTGCACAACTTCTGGGTGCAAACTACTTTTGATTTGGCACACAGATTAAATCCTTACCCCACTTCACTTTTCTAATTGGAAAAAGGCCTGACGCAAATTTGAGGAAAATTGTCCATGCTTCCTTCTTTCAAAATAAAGCTGTGATATTTTGAACAAGCACACAGAGGATGTTGGTGGTAAGCTAAGTTTTCAGCACTGCCTGGAGAAGAAAGGATATGAGGTTCTAATGAGAACAATAAGTAGTATCATACTAAACAGCTATACTTTTGTTCAAGGTTATCAGGCAGAACAACCTGAAGATATTCCTTATAGAGGAGAAACTAGATCAACTCCAGATATTTTATCTGCAGACAGAATATCATCCTGACTTTCTTGGAGTGCCTAAAGAGACCAAGACAAACTCAAGAGACTAAGTTCACTTCGACCAGATTAGATCTTTCAAGAAATAAAACGCAAACTACTGAACTAAAACAGGCTTCCATGTCCCAAGTCAACAATATTTTTGCTCAATTTTTGATAAGTTATTCGCAACACGCGCAACCTGAGACATTGCAAAGCTACTATGAAAGGTGCTGAAATAGTTGTTCAATTTAGTAATCTAATCGCTTACATGGAAATATTACCTTCTTTCTCAGATACCTTTAGCAGCTGGCTATGAAATTCTGGCAGACAATTTTTCCAAAACCTCTTCACACCTCAAACTCAGTAAGTGCAAATCCAGTTTCTCATAAAAAATTGTGTCTAATTTTCTCTCAGTATTCTGATCAGCTGAAAGCTATGCCTTATATTTTGGGGGTGCGAAAAAGGAAACAGCAAAGTTTCAAAGTTAGGAATAGAAACAATGAACTTTCAAGAAAGTTGGAGGGAAAAGGAAGGAAGTGAATCTTTCAACTCAAAAATGCAAGGTAGACAGCAAATCCTCAACATTTAAATCAGCAAAGACCACATAATGGTGCAATCAGGCTTATTGCATTGACAGCTTTATTTCTCAACTTTTAACTTTATAACATTCAGAAGAGGTTTCAGAATGTAATTATTTTATATGGATGGTTAGTTTACTTCTAGTGTACTTGATTATTTCATTATTTTTTTTAACTAATAGGAGAATGACAATGATAGTCTAAAAAAAATAATCTGAAGTTGTAGCTACAGCAGTTGAAAACTGTCCCTGAATACCATTTCCATGACAGTTATTGCTGAAATTCAGACTCCAAAAACTTTCAGTTCAATGCATTAGATGGATTTGAAAGCATTTAAATTCATGACTTGAAATACCAGCAACTGTGCTCATACAAAATTAACATGCACACACGCTTGCCTACACTCACTCATTACAATTTAACGGACCCTTATTAAGGGTTATCAGCGTTCACCCAGGTTGAGGAAGTGATTTACATAAATGATCCCTAAGGAGGGAACTAGGGCTCCAAGTTCTGCTTTCCTCAACCTCCTTCAGTCTCACCAAAACTTCTAGAGGAAGTTCAGGAGCTCCTCATCCTTGAAGCAGACCAGTCTGTTTCAGACCACGAGCAGCTACACTGGACACACTAAGAGCAGCCTCTGTGGGAACCTTTCTGCTCTGTTCAAGAAACAGCAAGTTCGGTTCAGTTTGACTCTCACCGAATGACTGCTCATTATATTAGCCACAGCGTTAATTGGTCTTATTTAGGAAGGCATTGAATATGAAACAGAATGGCTTCACAAATACTGCAGTATCCTTGACGACACAGATTTTTGAGAGTATTGTATCACATACTTCGGGGAGGACTTTCTACATGCAGTCAGACAGATGGCTGGATGACTGCATATCTGTATAGTTTATTAACTGTGTGAGTTACTAACAATCATCTTTCCAGCCAGTTTTACCCACAGCTTCTAGCTTTTATGCTCAAAACTGCACGTGCAAGCGCTTAATCCCTGCACTCAGCTGCTCCCCCCTCAACCTCGCATATCCCGGATCCCTGCACGCAGTCAGTCAGCGAAGTCCCCGTAAATAGGGTACGGCGAGGGAGCGGACAAAGACAGCACGCTGGCGCACGCTCGGTAGGGGCAGAAGCTGGCTGTGTGCTTCATCTTTTGTGCCCGCAAACCCACAGTTACAGGGGACAGCTTTACAAAGCCTGTCTTCTGGTTTTCAGTATAGTTTAAACAACAATCATTCCGGGAAAAAAGATGAACCATTAAAGCATTTCTACACTATTTAAGAAGGTCTAGGTAATGACATGAATTAAAATTGCTCAATGAGTCAAGGCTTACAGTTACACATGCCACTTCAAAGAGCCACACTGCCCTACAGTCCCTGAACGTTTGGCCTTCGGGCTCACAGAATCACAGAATGGTAGGGGTTGGAAGGGACCTCTGTGGGTCATCCAGTCCAACCCTCCTGCTGAAGCAGGGTCACCTACAGCAGGCTGCACAGGACCTTGTGCAGGCGGGTCTTGAATATCTCCAGAGAAGGAGACTCCACAACCTCCCTGGGCAGCCTGTTCCAGTGCTCCGT
>Ga0065711_1030459_pt1 | contig 32436 bp, 23 predicted proteins | sample Hoacrofraction12_FD_59098 | JGI IMG/M metagenome (GOLD analysis project Ga0065711, IMG submission 59098) | Hoatzin crop microbial communities from Cojedes, Venezuela - Epithelial fraction 12 v2 (version 2) | ecosystem: Host-associated > Birds > Digestive system > Esophagus > Crop | place...
CCCCAGCCCCGACGGTCCCGGGACAGCCGGGAGAAGGGCGCGGGGGGTCAGGGTCGGTGCCAGCCCCTCAGAGCCCCTCTCTGTCTGTCTGTCTGTCCACGTGCAGCAAATCCAAGCCCTCCTGGCTCCCCCCAAGAGCGAAGATGGGGAAAAGAAGAGCAGGAGGCCCGAGAAGGAGCCCAGGCGAAGTGGCAGGGCCACTAACCACGATAGCTGCGATAGCTGCAAGGAAGGAGGGGATCTGCTGTGCTGCGATCACTGCCCCGCCGCGTTCCACCTCCAGTGCTGGTAAGGCTCGGCGCCGTCTCCCGCCGGATCCCGCCATCTCGGCCCGGCCAGCGCCTGCCCTCCAGCAGCTCCCGCTTCCCGTTAGGTCCCTGCCTTGCCCGGGAAAGGGGTGGGGGACGCGGGGCAGGAACAAAAAGGAGGTGCAAACCCCGCTCGGGTCCCTGCTCCCCCCTTACCCCCACCCCGAGACTAATCCACAGCGGCCGAGGTGAAAAACCCCCTCTCAGTGTGCCTGGGGGGTGGGGGTCCATCACCCTCCTTTCTTTTTGTGCTGAGCGGCAGCCGAGAGGCCCAGAGGAGGAGCGAGGCCGGCGGCTGCGCGGCCTGGCTGCTTCGCTGCTGCCTCTGCCCAACCTTCCACCCCCCCCCGGGTGGGTAACTTCCCCTCCTCACCCCGCTCTGGGGGTGTGCTGTGCTCGGGGGGGGCTCTGGAGGATCCTGGCCGGGGAGGGGGGGAAGCGGCGGTGGCGGCTGTGCGTCGGGCCTGACGTTCCCAGCGCTTCCGTGCTGCTGCAGCTGCTGGGAATAATGGAGGTTGCTGTCTCTGTGTCTCCCTGCCTCACTGTTTACAATATGGCGACCTTCCTTTAAATTATATTTTTATTCTCAGCGCCATTTTGGCTGCATATGTGACTTCCAAACCTTCGCAGCGCTCCCCCGGTATCTCAAACGTGAAAATATCTTCCCTGTGGAAATCCAGGCCTCCAGACTTTAAAATTGGCCGGGTTTATTCTTTTCCCTCCTTTTTTTTCTTCCTCCTGACTCTTCGGAGCTGCTTGTCTCATCCGTGGGAGTGACTGCCGTGAACTGGGGGCAGTTCGGGTCCCTCCTGCTGGGAGTTGTGTGGCTTTGTTGATGACGGCAGATCTTTCTGCATGCAAATCTGGGTGCCGTGTGGGAGTCGAGGTGCGTGTGGAGGCGGTGGCAAAGTGCTGGTCGGTAGAGGCTGCAGCGGGGAAGGGCTCTCGCCGCCTTCTCTCGCAGCTTCCTAAGCTCTCGGCACAAAGCAACCCGCCAAAGGCACCTGAACTTTCCGTCCCAAAGTTTTTTCCTTTCTGCACCGGGAGCCCAGACGCATCCGAGGCCGCCTTTCCCGAATTTCCCCTTCGACAGTTGACGCAGGCGGGCGGTTTGTGTTAAATTAGCACAGCCAGAGTGGATAATGGAGTGGAGGAGGGAGCGGGGCAACTCAAACAGCTGGAGCTCGGGCGTACCGAGTATTCTTCCTTAGGGGAGATCTTTTAACCACATTCCTTTCTCTCTTTCATGCTTTGGAGCTGTATTTGCCACCCTGTTACAGCTGTCTCCTCTTTGCGTTTTTTTTTTTTTCCTCTGTTTTTTATCCCCCCCCCATCTACTTTTGCTTGGTGGTTATACTGTGTTTATATGCTAATTGTGGGTCTCTGAACACTTATTAAGCTGATTGCTGATACCAGGAAAACTGAATGTGCGGTCACAGTTCTGTAGGGAGTGTCCCGTTAGCAGCGTGTGGCCAGACGAACCCGACAATGCTGTAGTGTGCAGCCATGACATCATCCCTCCTACCCTGAGGAAGTGCTACTGGTGGTAGTGCAGATCCTCTTAATGTTTACTAGGAGGACACTAATTATTTTTTTTTCCTCCAACCTGCTTAGTGAGCTTTAAGGGTTTTTTTTCTCTTCTGTGGGGCACAGTTGCTTAAAACTCGTGTTTGCTTTCAGATGCTGCCAAACACATCCTGAGCCTCCTCTTAGTGAGGCTGAAGCCATGGCTAAAACTTCACATTTTGAGATGGAAGAGTTGTAACTAACACTGTAGAGTTCCTTGGTTGACTCTGAATCCTAGTTAAACCTAACCATAAATGAGACCACTTTGCGCTTGGCTAAATCTGGCTGAATTTCGTGGCATCATTTGGCAAGTTTCTCGTAGTTGGTGAGTGGGAAACAGGTCACATAAATCAGATATCTGTAAAGCTTTGACTGTACTCAAATTAGATGCATTATAATCATACCAAAAAAAAAAAAAAATCTTTGCCTAACCAGTCACCTTTCAGAACAGAAATGGAAGGGGCAATTCTGATTACGCTTTCTGACTGTATTTGTTGCCTTTTCTGGGGTCTCTCTCGGGAGATGGTTTTGATGGCAGCCCAGACCCTGCTGCAGGAGGTGGCACGGTCTGGAGCGGCACGTGGGCCGGCTGCGTGCTGCTGGATAGGCTTCGCCTAAAGGCCTCCAGCTTGGGCCCAGTTCTGCCTCACTGCTCATGGACCTCTATCCATCGTTGGGCCAAGGCCTTCGGGTGAACCTGGTTGTATTGAAAGGATGTTCAGGTTTTGGTTTTGTGTTTTCTTCCCTTTGCCTCCTACACTTTCCTTAAAGTAATCTTCCGTTCTGGATATAAACTTAGGCATAAAGGTAGCACTTGCAACTTCCTTTCTGCCTCCCTTTTTATTTAAAGAATAGCAGCTGTAATGCAGTGCTTGTTTTAAGTCATTTGAATAGCAGTTTAAATATACTGCTGGGGCATACTAGCTGAATTGTGTCGACAGCTTACCTGTTCTTTTAATATTTCTTGTAGGATTTAGTACCAGGTTGCACTTATTATCAATACAGGAAAAAAAAAAAGAGAATAACAGCTCTTAATTGGTCCAGGATTTGTAATCGGTTGATTAAAGCTGTATAGGAGAGGCCATCTTATAAAAGAAGGTGAATGGCGAGGGTGTGATCAGCCCAAGTCACACAGTAGGCCGGAGGCAAACCTGGGAGTTAACCCAGCTCAGTGGCCCACAAATTAGTTTTGTTCTTCCTGTGTAGAGAAGGCTTTACTATATCGTGTCGTTTAAACCTGTAGCGAGCAAGTTGGCTTCACTGGGTAAGCGTGTGGTTCTCAAACCTGAGCAGTTTGTGGTAACTTCGGTTTAGTACCTAAACCTGTTGTCTTCTGTAGGAAACAGAAGGCGCTTGGCCAACCCCCCCAAAACTTTCTGAGTCTGATAGCATTACACGTCTCTGATGGTAAATAACAAGTTTTGTTGATACACTGCGGGAACGACTGCTCTCCTGAATTAATGTGGGTGGAAGTGGCTTCCCAATTCATCTGTCAGGGTGTCAGCTCTTCTCACAACTCGATTTCAGAGTCGTTAGTTCAGCGTAGAACTCCTGCAGGTACTGTAAGAGTCCGGGGACCGGGAGGGTTACCAGCTGGCTGCCGACAAATGGGCTTGGTGGGAGGGATACGTGGAAGTGTAAAATCCCTGCCAGATACTTAGTTTCAACATACTTGGATTAATATCATAGGCGACTGTCTTCAGGTTTGAATCTCCAGAGTGTTTTTTTCTGTCCCTAATATTTCTTGGAAACAGAACGTGAGATTTTTAGCGCTTGAGTCTGGTTTTGGTTACGCTGTTTGCCCGTAACCTGCTGCTTCGGGTAGTGGTGCAGCATGGATTTTCATTCTGATGCTCTGCCTTAACCCAGGCCCCTGGGAATGGTGTACGCTCCTCCTTTACATGATTGAAAACCAATTTTCCACAACTGCTTCTGTTCTTCCCTGTTTATATCCTCCTTCTGGCCGTGTGGTTGTTAGATTCCCTCCATTTTCCTGAGCTCGTGGTAAACTTGATTCACCTTTAAGTTGGTTTGCAAAGAGACTGATGTTGTAAATTCATTACAGCTTCACTGAAGGATTAGAGAGATCCCTGGGAGAGGAAAAGTTTAGTTAACAGGCTGGGGGAGGGGAGTGACAACAGGAGGGAGAACTAACACAGAACAGTTTTGTGTTTGTTTTTTCACTTTTTTTTTTAAAGTCTCACTGCCTGAGTTTCTGGTTGGAGGAGCCCAAAATCACCAAGCTCGCTGAATGCCGCTGTTCACGTCCCTCTTCTAAATTGCCTGCTGCTGGCTGTGAAGCACTGCTAGCATGGCAAAGTGACCTGAGCTGCCTAGAGCTGACCAGCTGCCCGTTACGGTAAACAGACAGTACCAGTTTTGTGGCACTGCTCAGCAAACAGGCGTCCCTTAGCTGCTGGATCACCCGGCAGCTGTGCTGGGAGAGGTACGCTGCGTCCGTACTGGGGCCTGCTCGCCCCATCGAACTCTGCAACAGCGCTCGCCTCTTTGTGTTTATATTTGGAGCGTTTGGCTCCACGTCCGCTCTGATTTGGCAGTCTTTGCCAAAGCGTTGTTGTCGAAGAACTGGAGTCACAGAGCTGCAAAGAGAAGTAGGCGAAGCTAAACTAGACCGAGTTTTGCATATTTTTATGAGTCACGTCGGTTAAGTGCTTTGCACAAAGAATGGAAAAAAGTTGTTAACTATGACTGGTAGGACATCAATAACTTTTTCCCCACCTTATTCAGGTCTGAGAAGTCCTGACTTATCTTGGCGTTTGGTCTAGCTTTGGGTTTTTTACATATATATCTATTCTGTGTGAGGGGAGGGAAACATTAGCCTGCCTATTGTCTTAGCTAATCCTCCCTTAATGGCCATTTTTGGCTGCCTCAGGGGTTTCAGGTGAAACTTTGAATGGTTTGAAGCATCTGCCACTGCAACGGGTAGCAGGATGTCCAGGAAGGTGCCAGAGAGGCGAACTTCAGGGCTGATGGCAAGCTACAGAGGAGCAGGGTTTCAGTACATTAATTACATGTGTTGATGTCACTCTTACACGCTGGCACTTCTGACAGCTTCAAAAAAGCTTGTAGTTTAACTGCAGGGAGTTTTTATTTTGAGGCTTTCTGGGTGGTTTTTTTGTTTTGTTTTTTTTTTTACATTAAATGACTTTCAAAAACCTACTTTAATGTTCATGTAATTGCATTTTGAAGATCAGGGAGTAAGCTGTTCTGTTCCAAACATTAATTTAAATGTATCTATCTTAACTGGTGGTTTGTTAAAACAATATGCTCTTCTTTTAAAGCAACAACTTTTGTTTTAATGTGTCTTTGGTTCTGATATTTTGGTAGCGTAGCATAGTGTCGATCCTCGACCAGAAGGAAGCAATTGCACTGGCTTGGTTTCTCGGTGCAGAGGGTGACTGCGCGTGCGTCTGCAGATGTGGTAACATGATCAGTTTTGGCAGTTCTGTTCAGCGAAGTTGTACCAGTGAGATATTTCGCTCTCCTTATTTTGTCCTAAATCTCTCAGTGCAAAGGCAGATAAGGTCAGCATAAATCTATGAACTTAAGCTGAGGGCACCAGAAAACCATTCACAGTAAGAATTTGATGAACTAGTCTGATTTGGGGACTTGCAAACCACAGTTCTCACCTGTGTGTGCACACATGTTGCTCGCGTTAAACTGAGCGTGAGCACATTTTGCGGTGTGGGTGAGAGCTGGGCATTCAGATCAAGCCATGGATCGCTGCTGCCGTTCTCAGCATCAGCGTAAAGTGGTAGGAGCAAAGCACTGGGATTCTGTCAAAGCCAACATTTGACTGCTTAACTTACTCTTTGCCTGCAGACGTGGCTGCTGTATGGACTAGCATTATGACAAACATCCGTAATGATCTGAAGCTGTTTAAAAGGACATGGTATGAGATTGTTAATAAGGAACATTCTCCGCTGTTTTGTCCCTTTGCTTGGGAAGGTGCCAGTTTTATGTTGAGTGGGACTTGTGGAACCAAGAAGTCTTCTTTTTGTGCTGCTGCAGGGTCCGTTTTTGAGTTGACTCCTCAAGTTCAGGGGGATTCAGTGGCTTGCTGTGAGGTGGGATTCACAGCTTTGTTCCTGCTGCTCCAGAGCTGGTCTTTCCTGGTGTGTCAGACCTGCAGGCGTGACTCACGCGAGCCTTTCAGAATGTGGAAAGGTCTTCCCAGAGGAATTCCAGCTCCTCCAGGCATTTGCAAAGGAAATTCTTAATTGGATTAGATTCATAATACTAATCTGCTAATGACTTTGTTATGGAAATCTTAGCACTATCTTGTAAATATATTCACCTTCATTTAGTGAGCCTTGTGTCTTTATCACATACAAGCTCAGTACTGTTAAGATTGTACAGCCGCTTGCGGATCTCATACTTGGGAATGGGAGGAGTGCTGTGTTTATTACACAGAATCGTACAATGCTCTGGTAATTCTCCCCTCTCTCTCCATCACTCAGTGTTTTTTGTCAAACAAGTGTTTTTTCCCTCTGAAACTGACCTTTATGACTTGGATTGTGGGTGCTGTTGTGGTGAAGAACACCTGCAGGGCGGGCAGGGCTCCTGGCCGCCTCGCTGTGTAGGGCAGACTGAGTCAATTCGAGATTTCAGTTGTAGCATTGCTACTGAAACAGTTTTTCTACATAGTAGAGGCACTAACATTTATTCTTCTGTTAATTGACCCTTCTGTTAATTGGATGTTAAACTGTTTGTATTGCTAGACTGACTCACCAGTGTCAGGTTCTTGAGATCTTCCTGTGCTCTGGAGCCCTTATTAGTTCTCAAGACAGCAGCAAATAGCAGGAATCTGCATGAAGAAAGGGCGCAGTTACTTCCAGAGCAGGAGAGGTGTATTCTCCTGAAAGCAAGGGTTAGAGAGTCTGAATATTTAGGGAGTGCTGCCTGTTGCAATATAAATCACATGTGAGAAAGATGTACCTGTTTGTTTTTTTTTTTAACCAGTCAGGAAGTAAGCTTGGACTTGTGAAAATGCTAATGTGTCCGAGAGTATAATATGGCTTTGTTAGAGGGTTATGAAGTACTGGATTTGAAAGAAGTGAGTGTAAGCAAAAAGCATCTTGCCACGTCAGGTTATTGGCTAAACTTGTGATTTTGTGACACAGTCAGATTGTCGGAGCTGGCTCTTTCTTCTTGTAGTAGTTGATTTACACTGCCTCCAATTCTACTGCCTGCTAGATGTCTGCCCGGCCTCCTCGAAGGAATGCTGCGGTATCCAGCAACTCTAAGCTGAGTAAAAATAGTGTTGTACCTTTATTTTAATAAAGGGGTTGACAGTAAGCAGTTGTAATGCAATTACATACCTTTTTAGGGTATGGAGTAAATGCGCTCCCTATAGCCAAAAATGAAGAAGAAAAAATTCTATAAATCATTTTTCTGGTTGTTGTATCAGATCTTGGATACAAAAGGCAAAGAGCATCTCAGCCAGCTGGGGGAAATCTAGCGCCTGAACCCAACTCTAACCTATTTCTGCTGACGTCTGCTCTGCACGAGTCACTTGAAGTAAACTAGATGGAGCTGGAGATTACCGGCTTTGAACCCTGTAGAAAGCAGTGGCCTGAGGATGCAATTTAGCAGGCTGAAAACCCCGTGCTGAATTGCTGGCAAGCGCCAGCGATTGGTGTGAAACACCTGCCTGTACCAGCCTCTGACTTTGGGCAAGGCATCATGTGAACTTCCCAGCGATCTCCGTCTAGAATAGCAACAGGAAGAGGACGTGAAGGTGATCCCAAAAAAGAATTTGTACCATGCTTTAAGGGCTTTGCGATGGATATTTCTGTTGCTGCTCTTTTCCCTCTCCTCCCCAGTGTTCTTGGGAAAGCCTAGTCCACATGTAGATGTCAGGATTACGCTTCACTTGTGCCTGTGTGAAGACAAATTCATACTTCTGCTTTTATGGGTCTGTCCTTCATCCTCTTCTGATGTGCTGCTTTCCTTTTTTCCACCTTATTGCTTCTGTCCTTTCACCTCTGTCTCCTTTGAACGCATTCAGTATGGCTAGGGCTGAATGTGTTCACTTCTCAGAAACCTCTCAGACCTGTGTTTTGATTATTTTTTTTCCCACCGGAGATGTCTCTTCATTTATTGTTCTTTAAAGACAGAATTGGATGAAGCGATTCTCACTAGAGCTGTGCTGTTCCTCAGCCCTCTTTCTTTTCCCTGATGCTGCCCTGTGTGTCATCCTGCTTTTGAGAAGATGACTTCTAATCTGTTAAGAAGATGGTGCTGTAAAGATCTGAACACTTAATGATGAATCTGGACGTTGAATTCAGGCTATTGTTACTATTGTCTGCAGTACAGGCATGACTGATGCTTGGGAAAGAAACGGGAGTCAGGATGTGCACGATGCCTGAGTTTCTGGGTCTGACCCAAATTTTCCGAAGTCAACAAGTCTTCCGATCGGCTGCTATGACTTCTGCTGATAACTGCAAAGCAGGATGGTTCCCTAGCAGATACGTCCCAAATATCAGAGTTAGTAACCAACTAAACAAATGTTAAAAAAATAAAGTCAGTGCGGCACAGGTGGTGTTATACCCTTTTTAATGCATATTTACTTATACAGATATATACTTAGTTTTTATGTATGTGGAAATTTAATATCTTAGAAAACAATACTTTAATTTTTTTGTCAGCTGTTAATGAGAGTAATAACTAATAGGTTGTCTGGGCAATGGTCTCTGTGGGCCAGGTTCTTTCTATAAATAGAAGTAACTAATTACATCAGGTGATCACATGTTTACATGCAGCTTATCCAGTTTATTGGACTCTGCTGCTTGCCCGGTCTGAGACAAAAAAGTTCTGCTCTGTCACGTTGGAGGGAACTTTTCTGGCTGCTGGTCTCAGGATTGCCTGCGCGGGAGTGCACGGGGCAGGCTGGACTCCTGGTGACAAGGGGAAGGAGAGCGAGGTAAAGTAGATAACACGGGCTTCCATCAGGTGGTACTTGGCACTCTCTTCCCAGGATGAGCCTAGCAGGAGCGCTTTGAGGAAGGATACAAGTAAATAACTTCACTGGCTTCGGAATTCATGAAATACTCCACAGTACAGGAGTGCTGTGGCTTGTGGAATAGTACCTGGTTCTTAGGAGCACGGTGATACTGCTGCCGGAGACTTGAACTGGTCAGCACATGTTCTGCCCTTATGGTGTTGAGCGCTGGCTGGTTTAGAAGGTAGAAAGAAGCACACAGTGAATGAAATTTTGGGAATTTGTATACCTGACCATATTACCTCTTACACTGTTAGGAGTTCAAGTCTTCCTCTGCTTTTGTACTGACATGTGGATGGATTGTGCTAGTGTACCTGTGCCTTTCCTTGCACGTGTCTTGTTTCTCTCTGTCTGGCCATATAATGGTGCTTTAATCCTGGTTCTGTTCTCTCTGTTGCTGAACCCTAATTTCTAGCTCTGGCCATGCTAGTGGAAAGATGCATGCTAAGCAGATGCAGTGTTCCAGATGATGGGATAATTGGTGACCTGTGAAATGGTCGTTTCTGTTCCCTTCCTTGCCTAGTGGCAGCCAAAATAATCATGTACTGACCTGACCGGTGATGTCCAGGTCTCCTTGCTGGATGCTACTACTTTAGAACTTTTTATGTGCATGCTCATTTTCACTTGAGTGTAAACAAACTTTTGCTGGCTGCTATCAAGCTTTCTTTCACTAGTTCCCTTGGGAGGAGTTGGACCACAGATAAAAGTATAGTGGCTGGTGCTCTGTAGTTAATGTGAATTGCACTGCTGGCTTCGAGTAGGTAGAGCTTCTAAGATGTATGACCCTGGTAGAGACCAAAAAGTTATTCTGTTAGTTTTAATGTGATCAGGTTGTGCCTGGCTTATCTGAAGTTGGGTGGTCTCTGCGTTGGTGCTTGAGAAATCGTTGGCTTCATCAGGAAGATTGTTTTGCTCCTGAGTGTCACAACTTTATCTGTATTAAGGAGCAGATGGAGTTTGAAGAACTTGTAGACCTTCGCTGAGTAGTTTGTGCTGAGGAATAATCCTGACACTGCTGGAATAGAGGAGAGAGCTGACAGTATTCCTGATAACCATCTTTCAGGTAATGGAGTGTGACTTCTTTCTTCAGAAAATAGTAGACTCTTTGCTGATTCAAGAGTTGTGATAGGAAGGTAAGAGTTGCAGCGGGGAGGAACTGGAAACAGGCTGCAGCTGTTAGCTTGTTTCCTAGGTTTTGCTGTGTGTAAGGTAGAGGCTCTGGGCGTTGGGTTCCAGGTGTCCTCTTCGGGCAGGGTTTTGGGACAGCTGTTAGCAGAATCGTGTAACTTGGGCACAGTAAAACTGTTTCAGAGAACTGGGTTTGTAAATGATGCAACTTTCTCTGTTTCTCAATGGGGCGCTTGTGCTGCGCTGACAGTGAGGTTGGTTTCCTGGTTTGTTTTCGCTACGGCTGCCTTTGAGGCCCTGCTGTAGGAAGCCAGGGAGCCTTGTTCTTTATGAAGCTGGTGGAGCAGCTGTAGCTCTATCCATCATTGCGATAAATAGGAGTCCAGCAGAAGAGCCGAAAGCCTTCTTCCTTTATCTAACTGGCAAACAGAACCAGCATCCTTCGTTATAAGCCTGTCGTTGAGTCCTGGTAAGTTAATCAGAAGATTTCCGAGAAGGAAAAATATTCTCGCCTACATTTTTTCATGAGGTTACTGTTTTCCCCTGCACAGAGAAAAATATCTAAATCTGATTGTTGGAAACAACTGACATCAAAGGCAAGTTGACCAAGAAAGCTTCACCAGGCACTGGTTTGTTTTCCTGCCACCATTACCCAAGCCTGATGGCTGGCTGTAGCGCGGCGGGTCCGGAGCGTGCTCTCAGTAGTGCCAACGTGCCGTTGATGCAAGATGGCCACCAGGAATGCTGCGTGTAAATCACTTCAGGTTTGCTTATAACTGGGTCCTTTGAGAGCTGTGGCCCAGTTTGTATTGAAGAAGGTGCCATTCCTTTGAGTGCTTGTTTACTTATTTATTGAGGCCAGCAGAGTGAAGAGAAATTACAGGATTTAGACTAACAATGGGCATCTGATGTGCGAGAGCTCCAGAGTGTGAAATTAAAAAGCTAAGTGGCTTCATGCTATTGTTTGTTTGATAAAAACTCCTGATATACGGATGACTCTTGAAGATTTTTGATTTTATCTTAGCCATTTAAATTTTATTTAAGGGAGGCTTTGCATAATATTCTGACCATAGGAGCTAGTCCAAAAGTTTACAAGAGCAAGTCTTGACAACACAAGTCTGGTATGAATCTCGGGAGATGGTACTTAACTTTTTTAGAAAAATCCGTGAGACTAGTATCATGGCCAGTGACTCCTATCAGTGTAGTGTCTTTCGAATAGACGGTGATAAACATCTCCTATAATTTTCAGAGGCTTTGTATGAGTTGGTCTTCCACGTGGTTGTAGAGATATTAACACTGAAAGTCAGACTCACTGTTTTGGAGCTATCTTTGTCTTAAATTCAGAAATGCATGTGTTCTGCTGGGCAGATTTGATCTGGGTCACACCAAGCCTTCCAGGTAAAGTAGTGCTGGCCACCACTCTAGCCTGTGGTGACAAAAAGGGGAAACTTTTTGAAACAAGGGTTCAGCTAAATTGTACAGAACAGTACAACTGATTGGTGTCTAGCTGAAAGGAGATGTGTTGTAACTTAAGATAAAGTTGGTGTTGTGCAGTTCCAGGTCCTTTTGGCAGCAAACACTAACGGCTGGAGATCTGCATGCTAATGAACCTGTGAAAGATAGGGAGAAATCAGCTGTGGTGCTCCTGCCAAAGTGCTAATTCTCACCTTGATGAAGTGTCTTGTTCAGATTTAAAAATCAGTTTCTCTTATGCTTACAGTAAAAGGTTGAAGAATGTGGTCATAACTAGTCAATTAAAACAGCATTCTTTAGAGTTTCCCTGGCTTTATGCTAAGACCCAGGAAATGCTTTCTGCTTGCAGAGAGGCCAGCAGTGCAGGAACAGCATTCATCAGTCTTTGTTAGTGCAGCGAGCTGCCTTGATGAACAGCTCATTAACCAGGAGAAGCAGAATCGGTCTTTTAATACACTTGCTATAGCAGTTAGGCCCTGACAGTGAGCAAAAAAACCTCAGGAAGCTAGTCTGAGAGCTAAAACCTTGCTGCTGATCTGAAACTAATCTTCCCCCCTCCTTCCACAGGCCTGTGGGTAGCAGGATTCATTAAAATGCTTCTCTAAGCTGTCATTTAAGAGTACTGCAGACGTAGGATCTCATGGTTGTTGAGCAGATAGATCAAACATAACCAATGGGACAATAACGTACACACTTAAGAAGAAACCTGTTCTAACTCTTCTAGGCATCTCTCAAGATTCACTGTGGTGTTAATTGTTTCATTTGTAGAATGCGTAAGATTGAGGTAACAGTTAAAACAAATAACCGGAGGCGTCTGGCAGCGCGTGGATCCCTGGCACGCCGTGTGTGCATTGGAATGGGGCAGACGTGTTTCCAGCAGTTCAGGCACGTTCGTCGGTAGCTTCAGAGGGCGAAAATTCACTACGAACAAATCCAAGTCTGTAGGTTTTTTTCCCCTGGGGTGCTGGGAGGGGGGGAATGGGCCAGATGAATCCATGCTGGCTGTAGCTGCAGATCTAAGAGCTCGGTTACTAGCAGGAGTAAAACCTGAGCTATTGCAGCATCCACTCAGAATGGGTTTACGCTGCAGCAAGCACACAGGGGTCATTTGTTATTCTCGTCCTTCCACCACCTTCCCTGATTCTGTTAGCAGAAGATTAGTTTGGGGTAGGGGAGAGTTACTGCTTCAGCCAAATATCTGAGGCTTCATGTAAAGCAGCCAGTAGTTGAGGCTTTGGTGCTCTCATCTAGAGCCTGATCTCTTGTTCATCCAAGTCCTCCAGGAAATGAGAAACATAAGCTGCAGGTATGTTTGTGCATGTATGCAGAGCGCTGCGTTTCTGGAGCGCCTGGAACACGGAGGCCTCTGAAACCCTGCACTTCTCCTCAAAATGGCTGCCAGATGTGTTGGCTCTACTGAATTCCCCGGAGCCTGACACCAGAAATGCTGAGGTTATTACCAGCTTGGTTCTTGCTGTGTTCTTCCTTCGGTTTTCCAGGCACAGTGTTGCAAGACCGAGCGTGACCCTGGGTGGCTGCGGTACCTGCAGAGGCTTTCTGTCGGCACGCTGGCGTGCTCGGGGCAAGGCTCGCCGGGACTCTGTTTAAACAAAGGAAGCGTGTTTGTTTTTACAGCTCAGGCTTGGGAGCCTGGGCTGGGATCCTGTGCCATTTCCCCGTGCTAGAAGCAAGATTCTCGAGGAAGACGGCCTCTCCCTTTGCTGCAAAGCACAGTTCTTACTGGCCAACAAACACGCGTCTGGCTTGTCAGTGGTGGAGACTTGTTAAAGGTTAACTTGGATTTGGTTTGATATTTGTCTGTAGGTGCAACAAACAGTATAGACACTCCTGAAGGGAACTGCAGTCTGGCTGCCCGTGCTCGCGTGGCTTCTTGGGCCGGTCTTGTAAGCTCCTTGCTGGTGTGGCCACACTGCTGCTCGATCACCTTGTAACCCAGTCAGTCCCAGCTTGGATCCCTTGTAATCCATTTCCCAGTCAGTGGGAAGTGGAGCTTCCAGGTCCTGCAATAGTGCATCCATCCATGGAGTGTGCAGCACAAGGGAGCGGACTTGCCATGCAGCTGTCTCCAGCATCAGTAGGCAGAACTTTTATATCTTAAAGCCACACTGTGTGGTAACTGGCTGTTTTTCTGACAGCATGTACACTTTTCCTGCAACAGTCAGCAGTTTGCTGGAATAACAAATCTTAATGATAAAGAGGTGTTGGAAAGTACTTGAGCTAGTAGTAGGATCTGTAAGGAAAGTGTATCATCTAACATATGCTGCTCTGCCTTTAACTGAGGAAAAATGTTTCTCAAAATAGTCCTCCTTACTCCTTCATCTGATTTGCCTTGGTTTATTTCTAGCGTCAAAATGAGAATGTTATTTCAATGTGATAAGCTTTTATAGTAAGTGCAGATCCATATGAGTAGGATGTATCTTGCGCTTCATAGCCAAGGCGAGCTGTATGTGGTGACACTTTTAAGAGTATTTGGGTTGTCTTAAGATAGAAAGTGGTTTCCACCATGAAGTAAGTGTGCTCAGGGGTGGAGTGCATGGGAAGCGGTGGGTAGACTTCGTGGCAGCATGCTGAGTTGGAATCACACTGGAAGTTCAAGGGATAGAAGTGCCTGGATGTATGACTGTGCTTGCTGCTTGGGCATCTGTGTAGTCCTCTGTGGGGTAATCAAGTTATTTAAGGAGGCATTGGTGTTGAGGGGAGGAGGGTGTATTTGTTGCACACAAGTGAATCTTCCGTTTGCTGTACAATTCTGTGTCCTCTGTAACCATGGAGCATGCTGCACCGTGGAGATGAGGTGGGTGTCATGGAACACTAACTTCTTAGAGGTGTCGTATGGGGACATACAAACTGGGGAGCGTCACTGTAAAGAAAAGGAGGAAGTGCCTGGGAGCAGAAGCTGTGGAGCTACCCTGACTTGAGCTGTGTGTACGTGAGAAGAGGTGTTCCAGAAATAAGTCAAGCCTTGCTTTGTGTTTCTCTTGCAGCAACCCTCCGCTCAGTGAGGAGATGCTGCCTCCAGGGGAGTGGATGTGTCACCGCTGCACTGTGCGCCGCAAGGTAAAGCCTCCACGACAGATGCGATCCCTGCCCTTCCAACTGTCCATTTGAAATGTAAACCCTGTGTTTTGTACCTTCCTCTCCCCTTAACGTGTGTGTATATACCGTCAGAACTGCTCTTTGTGCTCACGGTTGCGAAGGGCTTTGTTAGAATAGGCTTAAGGAAAACTAAGGGGTTTTGATGAGACTCGCCTGGTATTGTTAACCTCTATACTAGAAACCAGAAAACTGAAGTGCCTGATGTGTTCTTGTCAAGCTGTGCCTTTTAAACTGTTTTCCTTCCCCCCCTGCTGCTGGAAGGGAGGGAGAGCTAGGCACGCACAGAGGGAATGGCTCCCGTGCTCAAGGAGGTGAGCTGTCTACAGGCAAAACAGGAGTCTTGTTGATGCAGCTTTGGCATCAGGGCTGTGATTCTGGTTAGTGGGTGTTTTTTAGAAGTGTGACTTCACAGCAGTTGCACATCAGCAGAGGGTGAAATCACAGTGAGTTATGATTTCCTGGGCTGTTAAACAGGATGGGGAGGAGATGATTGGGCAAGATTGTGGCTTGTTGGTTTTTTTTTCCTTGATGCTCTTTCTCCAGGAAGCTGTCTTGCACAATGTAAACATCTTACTGCTGTGACTACGTAAGACTGCGTAGCACCAAACTATCTAGCAACTGTTCCCTTGAAGTGACGCCCAAAGCAGATTGGAAGAAAACTGTGTACTCAGCCTTTTGTTCCTGAAGTGATTGCATTGTTATGTTTCCAGGGTACTGTTCAGCCATCTGCCAACAGTAAAAATGAAGGTCACAAAGTTAAAAAGTAATAAAATAGAGAGAGGAAAAAGAGAGAAAAAATCCCCAACTTTTCTGTATTAAAGATTACCTGATAACACTTTGCTCCTTTTACAGACCATTTTAGTGATGGGGCAGATTGATCCATATTGGTGATGCTGTCAGGCACCGGAGCAGTGCACAGTTCGCTGTACTGGGCCGTGCAGTGTCCCCTCCTGTTGCAAAATGGATCTCGCGGTGATTGCAATGTATTGTTTTCCTGTGCTGCAGTTCTCCCTGCCCACCTTGTTCAAGATTCCCGTCGTCAAGAGATAGCAGAGTGTTGTTTGCATGTTGTGCTTTTATTCTCAAGCTGGCCTTCTCGTTCCATAATGGGTTTGGATGCACTGCCAGGGTTCACAGACTGCATCGACGATGAACGGTCTACTGTGGAGTTTCTCAGTGTTGGCTAGCAAAGTAGACAGTTGTCTGATTTGTCAAGTATTTAGGACTAGATGCTGTGAAACGTTGTCCTGATCTGGACTCAGATATGGCTATCCTGAAAGGAGAGAGACATGCTAATTTTCTTCCCCATGCTTGGTTCCCTTTAGCTGTTTTGTCACCTGTACCTTCGCTGCAGTCAGATTGGTTTTGCTAGGTCAAGGCTTGAATGACTTCACAGGGGAAGATGTAGTGAGTGGCTCAAGCCCTTTCAGATGCTGTTTGTCTACACTTGCATATTTGTCAAGGTTGATGTGCTTTGTTTGTGGCCTCCATGATAAGCCTGCCTATTCATGTCGTGCAGAAGCGAGAACAGAAGAAAGAGCTGGGGCAGGTAAATGGATTGGTGGACAAATCTGGGAAAAGGACCACCTCCCCCACCAGTGACGCAGACCTGTTGGACAGGTCTAGCAGCAGCATCAGGGCTAATGCGCATGCCAGGATCTTGGAAAGGAGAGCAAGCCGGCCTGGCACTCCCACATCCAATGCCAGCACCGAGACCCCCAACTCAGAGCAGAATGATGTCGATGAGGACATAATTGACGTGGATGATGACTCTGCCATTGCAGAAATGGACTGTGGGCAGCCCCAGCTGAAGCGACCCTTTGAGCTTCTTATTGCTGCTGCCATGGAAAGGAACCCAACGCAGTTCCAGTTGCCGAATGAACTGACCTGCACCACAGCACTTCCAGGTGAGCGATGGCTTGTCTGGTGTCGGTGAAGGTGTCTGCTGTTGCATCCTGCTGCCATCTTGCCTCTTTTCCCTGTTGACTCCTTGGTAGCTGCGACTCCAGTGATGCTCACTGGTGAGAGCAGACGGTACAGAAGTACCGCTGGTCCTCCTCCAGCTGTCCAGCAGCTGGTGGCCTCTTTCACATGTGAGCTGTGGGGACGTGGCTGCCACACGCTACATCTCCATCAGCACTTGTGGCAACTTGCTGTTGTCACCTTGGTCTAGATCATCAATCTGAAGGAAAAATCAAGAAAAAAATTCCAGTGGTCAAAATACTTGATTTTCATTTATGATATGATAATCTAGTAACAAAGTAATGGCTTAAAGTATAGGATGCCACTGAAATGAAGTATAAGATATGCCTGCCTTTAAAGACAGTCTCTGTCACTTAAGGCTAGATTTAGTGGTTGAGAAGAGTTCCTTCAGCCACTCTCTTTGCCTTTTCTGTTTGCCTCTGCCTGAGGTGATTATGTGTATCTAACAGAAAGGAAATCTCTGCGATGTCGGTAACCCAAAGCCTCTTAAAATTTGCTTTCAGGTACTAGTAAGAGGAGGAGAAAGGAAGAAACCACAGGAAAGAATGTCAAGAAAGCACAACACGAGTTAGACCACAATGGCTTGGTTCCCTTGCCGGTGAAAGTCTGCTTCACATGCAACAGGTACTTGACTCTTCCAGGGAAGCTGTTTGGCATAGCTGCACCCTTCACAGAAGCAAAGTTCTTGCAGAAAAAAATGGATGACCTGTTCCCGTTCCCATTCTCCTTCATTACTTGCTTACAATCCTCTAAACAAATAGGGGAATAGTCATCTTTGCTAAATAACAGATGTCTAACCATGGCAAGTGTAGCTTCTGCAGCCCTGCATGGCTGTAAAAGGTTTTAGAATGTAGCTTGAAGAGAGTGAGCCACCTTGTCGGAAGTATTTTTCTACTAAGAAAAATTCTAAAGTGATGGTGGTTTAGAAAACGGAGATATTTGTTTGATTCTTGAAGCAAGTATGTGAGGAGGTGACCTTTAGCAAATAGAAATCTACTGAGAGAGATACAAGCCGGAGGCAAATAGGAATATTGTGCTGAAATAGTAAATCTGAAAACCAGTACAAAATACTGCTGTTTTTTATAACTGCAGAAAAAATGCACAGATAAATCCCAATTCAAAATATCTGTTAAAATAGAAAAAAATTATTTCAGAAACCCAGGCAGAGTGAGTTTCTGGAAGTGGGCTGGAGCCTCAAGTGGGCTTTTGTGGGGAACAACGAGTGACTTTGTCATGGAGTGAAGACTTCTTTAAAGCCTGGGGAACTGGATGTAGTCGCTTTCTGGAGTTTGAGGCTTGTTCTGAGAACATCTGCTTGAAGTAAATGACTCAACTTCACACAAGATTCATCCGAGGAAAATTGTAATAACCTAAACTTGAGATTTTATTTTGATCTCTGAATTCTGCTCTAAACAAAGCCACTCAGAACTAATGCACAAGGTCAACTTGAGAAGTTGCTTATGTGATTCTGACAAGTGCTTACAGCTTTCCAGCAACAGATCTCTTTATGCCAAGGGACCTCTTTTGGACTGAGAAACCCTCATGTGCTTGGGCAAGTCCTTTTGCCTTGAGTGGGTCTTGCAGAAGGTCCATATAGATTAAGTTACAAATCAGAAGCCTAATTTTAGGTGCAAGTGGTGTCATGTAGGGGAATTGGTGGGGAAAAATAAGCTAATGTGGTTGGTCAAGCTTGCCTGCGTGTTTGGTGTATACCCTGTATTCTGTATGGGAAATAAGATATGGCGCTCTCTTTGCAGGAGTTGCAGAGTGGCACCTCTAATTCAGTGTGATTATTGCCCACTTCTGTTCCACATGGATTGTCTGGAGCCACCGCTTACTGCCATGCCTCTGGGTAGATGGATGTGCCCAAATCACATAGAACATGTGGTGGTAAGCAGGACTATGATTGCAGTATGGTAACCGGATGCTGGAGTGGAACCTGGCAGGTCCATTAAAGGACAAAGTACAACAAATGTAAAACAGCTTCTGAGCTCTTATTGCTCCCTGTAACGCTTGTAAAGCTCCTGCTGCAAGCAACGCGCTCGCCAAAGGAAGTTGATGCTGCTATCTGCAATAAAATGTAAAGATGAGGGAACTTCTTCCTGTAACTGAAGCTGACAGCTCAGATTGTGGCTCACTGACAGCTTGTCTAGTTTTCGGACTGGACTCCTTAGGACCTAGATGAGCTTCCAGAACTGTGATACAAAGCAGCACAGTGCTACAAGTAGGGGAAGTAATTCTTTGCATGCTTAACCCAAAAAACTTTCATTCCAAGAGGGAGTTTTCAGTTGTGGAAAAGCAGTGTGCTTGGGACTTACTCAGGAAACAGGGGGCTGAAACAAAGGGCTTGTGCCCAGACTGCTTCTGAGAGCATTGATGCTGCTTAGTAGGCCTCTAAATGCTTTTGTATTCATCTCCAGCAGTGTGCCCTTTAACAGAGATGGTTAGTGCTGCAGGAAACAAATAGTCTAAAGCTGAGCTGATGCTGTACTGCCAGTGCTACGAGGCGTTATGAAAGTCTTAGGGTACATTAGAGTGACCCGCAGATCCCTAACTCCTGTGGCATTATCTGATCACCCAGCTGAACCAGAAGAACTTGACCCTGAGTAATCGGTGCCGAGTATTTGACCGGTTCCAGGACACCATATCTCAGCATGTTGTCAAAGTGGATTTCTTAAACCGAATCCATAAGAAACATCCTCCGAATCGCAGAGTTCTTCAATCAGTAAAGAGAAAAGGTTTGAAGGTATGTGTAAACAAGTAGGTGTTGGTGAAACTCCCAGTATGTGTATTCTAGTTTGGAAGGGAATCCAGCATGCCCCTTAGGGATGGCATCCCGGGGGAGGAGGAAGAGGGTGGGACTGAATGAGTGTGTTGGTGAGAGGTCTGGAAGACAGCAGTTGCTTGTCATTGTGTGTAGGAATTAAGCAGCTCTTTTTCTGCCAACCATAAGGCTCAGTTATTACAAGTAAGCCTTTAGATCCAGCACAAGCATAGAAAGTACAACACAAAACCTCCTGGACGTGGCCCTGCAGTCCGAATTGGGGCTGCTGTGTTAGACCCCGAAGAGGATTTGCTGCCAGAATGCCTGAAAAATGCCATATAGGTTTCTCTCCTTACTTGGCCTTTTTTGCATGACTTCTCTTAGGCTGTAGCCACCACGTTCTGCTGAAGTCATGCCTGGCCTAAGGGAATAAAACCGATTAATTTCAGCATGGCTGCATGAATTTAAACTACTCAGTCCTTGAAACTTCTAATGTATTGTCTGTAGGGTTCTTTTGGGTCAGAAAGCAGCAAGCACGGAGTGTAGTGCTGGTTAGGCACTTTGTTTAACTAGTCATTCTTGAGTAATTGTTCTCATGTGTGATCTTCTTTCTCTACAATGTAGGTTCCTGATGCTATAAAGTCCCAGTACCGGCTTCCACCCCCGTTACTTGCGCCTGCAGCAATTAGAGATGGCGAGCTGATCTGTAACGGGATCCCTGAGGAACCCTTGCAGAAGCACCTTTTGAACACTGAGCACTTAGCCAGCCAGACAGAACAACAGGAGGTAAATGAAGTCAAATGCCTGGACTGTATGTCTGTAGTTGCTTTGGTACAAAGATCTCTTCCATTTCAGTCATCAAAGCAGTTGTCTAGGAAACCAGTCTCAAAATCATGTCTGAAGGTGGTAGCTTGTCTTGTCTCTGACACCCTCGCCCGTTAAAACTTCATTTTGGCTTTGCAGGTGAAATGTAGAACTCCTTATTTGACACTTCAGGGAAGTGGTGAAAGATTCTTCCGGCCTGAAGAGTGGTGTTGAGGGCTTTCTGTGTGGATGTCATTTTTATTTCCTAACTGAGGGGAAATACTTTCTGCTTTCATGATGTAAAACTGCTCTCTGACCTGTTTATTTGTATGTTAACAGTGTGTTTCTGGGCTGTTGTTTATTGCTGATAGAATTGGACTTTTAAATCAAGGTCAAATAAGTGTTTAAATCTCATATGAAACTTGTTGCCAGATTCCACAATGCAAAGGCACGTTGCTTTGCCATCAGTGGTGTAGTTGAGTCCTTCTGTTAGCTCAGGCGGGGTTCTTCGATGTGGCAGGTGCACATTCACCGTGGAGCTTAAAATCCCAAATAAATCTTTTGGTCTTCCTCTGCCTTGTGTAAAAGGAAAGGTGCTCTCCACCCCAGCTTTGGCAGGTGACTCGCTGTAGCATGAGGTAGATCAGCATGTCATTCCTGCGTGCTGCAGGATTGTGCTTGGATAGAAGCCTGTATTAGTGAAAGATGTGTTTGTAACTAGCTGAAGAATTGCAACACTGAACAAGTGAAGAGAAGGAAGAGTTTGGGGAGTGAAATGCATTTGCTGCCTTCTCCCTCCTTCAGTCTCAGCTCCTCTGTGTACTGTCCCCAGCACAGAGATAAACAGTACGTAATTTTGGTTGCGCTTTCATACCTCTGGACAGAACTTTCTCCTGACTCTAGATGAGCCTCGGGGCAGACGCTGTAGTTCCAGGCTGCATCTGAGCGGTCAGCAGCACAGTGAGACAGCTGAGTTTGAGCTGGTTGAACAATGGAGTAACTGTTGAGGTCTGGGCCACTGTCAGCCTGTGGAGCTAACCTGTGCTTTTTTCCTTCCTCCCAGTGGCTCTGTAGTGTTGTTGCGCTCCAGTGCAGCATATTGAAACATTTATCTGCTAAGCAGATGACTTCGCTTTGGGACTCTGAACAGACAGAGAAGGCTGATATTAAGCCTGTTACTGTGGCAGACGGCTCACTCGCCAACCCTTACCAGGCAGCTGACAAGGCACCCACACCTTCCCTCTATTCCATGTCATCCTGCACCTCAGGGACTACCACCCAGAATTCCTTGAGCTCCTCGCAATCCCAGCAGACTTTGTCACAGGAAGATGTCAACTGCAGCTCTTGTATAGATAAATCCAAGAAGGTGTCTTCTTGCGGGACTTCGAATGGGCCGACAGCCTCTGACATTAAAGTAAATGGTCCTCATTTCTATGGCGTTTCGTCCGAATCTTCAGCACAGTTGACTGACTCCCAGAGGCTAATCGGATCTGGTAACACAATACCTGTTTTGTCTCATCGGCAAACGTGGCCTCGGCCTCTAACGCCCCCGGCGACTTGTGGACTTCTGAATCACACCATTGGCACCATTGTCAAAACGGAGAACGTAGCAGGACCCGTTTCTTGTGCACAAAGGGGTTCTGTGCCGGTCACAAGTATGCCTACGTCCATATCGAGCTCCTGTGCCAGCCTGGAGACCACCAGCACTTTGCAAAGGAAGAACGTGCAGACGCAGATCGGCCCGCCGCTGACGGCGGACCTGCGATCTGTGGGCTCCCCTCTGACCGCCACGAGGGCTCTCACCCCTCCGCAGGCCACAGGAGATGGGATCTCTGCTGTCGGGTCCACAAACAGATTCTGTTCACCAGCACCACCTTCAGGTATGTGTCCAGCAGCTGGCCTTGGCCCCCGGGGCTGAGAAAGCGTTCAGGCTACGTGTTACCCTGAACCTCAAGGCTCTAGCAGCCTGCCCTCATTTAACTGGGGAATGGGCTTTCTGTGGAGAGCCGGGAGAAGGAAGTCTCCTCTGCCTGAGGTCCCTTCGTGGGAACCGCGGGCTGTATTTTTGCTGACTGCATATTCCTGAGAGTGGAACTCTGTCCTGAGAAGCAGGATAGTAGATCAGTCTAATTCTGGAAAGCAGCAGTAGTTTTAAATCAGTTGGCTGCTGTCTTGCTGTTCAACAAGTGGCTGCTCCAACGCTGCTTTAAAACTACCGGTGTGTTTTAAAGCACTGGTTTGATGGCAAGGTTGTCCTTCTCGCAAGAGCAGCTGTCTGGCATCTGATCCTGTGATCTCTGTACACGGTCGCTGTTCTGGCGCTGGTCGTGTCCCCTGGTACGATGTGTGTGAAGTCTTCAGCTGCACAGCCTTGATGACAGAGAAGGGCAGGCTTGAGAAGCTGTACTCTGTTTAGTATCTGCTAGGCTGTTGATACAGGGGAGTCATGGACTTGGACATGCCATCTCTGTCCCGAGTTGTACCCAAGAAACCTTGCTGTTGAAGTGTATGTACCCACTCCTCAGTGTAAAAACATCTGGTCAAAGATGTTGATAGCTGTTGGCAGATGTCAGAGTAACTGCCCATAACTCAGATTTTGCTAGAATAAGCTTTTGCTTAAAGCGTTCTCCCTCTCTTCGCTTTCACCACACCAGCTCAGCACTCAAACTAGTAAACCTTTTGTGCAGGTTGGGTTTGAAGCAGCCGCTGAGAAGCAGGTGACAGAGCTGTCAGCCTGGAGTGGCTCAGATCTGGCAATTGCAAGCAATAGAGGCAACATCCTTCTATTATTTTTTTAAAAATTCTTTAATGAGTAACTTCTGAGCTTTACCTCGTGTTTGGAAGCAATCCCTAGAGTACTTGGCCTCCTTGCTTATTGCTGAACGAACTTGGTTACTCTGAGGCTGCTGGTTTGACCGTGCCCTGCTTAGAAACACAAGACTGGGAGAAGTTTTGGCAGAGGCAATGAGAACATACTATAGAAAACTTCTTGCTTGTGGTTTGAAGAGCGCTGCAAACCCTACATAATTTTGCAGTTACTTAAGATGTTAAATAATTGCTTTTGGTGAAAAGCTTGCATTCTGCAAAATGCAGATTAAAACATCCTTTTTGTGCAGTGTCTCTTGGGAAAGGTGCAAATATTTATATTTTTCCATCTAACACGGTGCATATATATATTTATAACATAAATTATGGTGTGCAAGTTTTTTTGCAGAGTACAGAAATACAAATCATTCATGACCTTTTTTTTGCCCTAAGTTTCAGGCTTATAGTAGTAAGTTTCAGGCTTATAGTAGTCACTTCTAAGCAAACCAACTCAAGAAAATCTGGTTATCAGCAACACATTGAAGGGATTCTGTTCGCCGGCATGTGCCATTAGCCCTTTCAGCTGCGTGGTCACTGCCAAAGCAGCAGGATTTTATTTTGTGAGTAATAGAATCTGCTTGTGATTGTCACGTTCTTACTAGACAGTGAAGCACACCCCAGACTTGATAATCATGCAGAAATAAAAATGTGGCCATTGTCCTCTTTATGCATGTTCAGACCTAGACAAGCTACTTGGCAAATGTCTCTGGGTTTAGTGATCTCTCCAAGCTGCTGGAGGCTTGGTGCTCATCTTTCCAGTCTCTGCAGTACGACATCGCTGACTGTCCGTCACTGCTGCTGCTTTGAACAGGGAGTAGGAGCTTAAACGTGTAGGTGCGGAATTCCTCCGGCAGCTGGAGGAGAGAGGCAGGAGCTGGCAGTTGGCTCTGCGGTGGAGGCACACACTCCTCAAGCTGCGGGGAGAAGAAAGCTAATGGCCTCTAATTCAGGCCTTTTTCAAAGCATGACTATGAGCAAAATTAGTCATTCTGAGCGGCTTGGAAGCGAAGTGCAGCCTGAGGGCTGGGTGCATGTCTCACGCACGTCACAGTGACATATCTTCTCTGCACCATCTTTCTCTGTAGATGGTAAGGTCAGTCCCAGCAGCTTATCCATAGGAAGCGCTTTAACGCTACCCTCATCACTCGCTTCAAACTCTGCAGCTATGTTGGACCTCACCAGTTCCCTGAAAGCATTTATGGACGGCGGTGAGTATTCAGTTCATTATCTGTCTCTACTAGCCCTGTGTGTTTGCTTCCCTAGAGCAGAGACCAACTCTGCTGGAGGAAAAGTTCCAGAGATAAAGAAGGGTTGCAGTCAGGTGAGGGTGGGGCTGGGTATACATTACCTTAAATATGTCACATGCTTCCCTACTTGTAGTGTTGCCAAGGCAGCACGGCCAATGAGGTGTTTCTGCCCGAAGCACTTCTGGGGAAGGATCGCAAAGCTATTGCACTTCTGCACGGGCTGCTTGCCAGGTGAAATTCACATGCAGGAACCTGCAGCCCTGCCGTGTTGTGGTGCTAGCTGCAAACCAGAGCTCTTCCTGACGGGCATAAAGTCCAGCAACAATAAATCTTGTACTCGAGCAGTCACCTGAGTGACAATGCTCTAATGGGTCGGTTAATTTTCTGATTTATTTCTGCTTCTGCCAGTCTTCTAGAGTAGCCCGTTTTTTATTTTCCTTTTGTTGTACTTGGCAAGAAATGCCAAACCTTAGTGGAGTGACTTCAGGAGGAGGAGATTGCTGAACAGCAATCATCAGTAGCATGGCGAGGCTGTTGCTAGAGATGACTTCTACATCTGAAGAACAGCCTTTCTGGCGTTGCCAGTGTGACCCTGTTTTCTTGGGTGAACCCCGACTGCTCAGCTTGCCCAGGCAACCCCTCTGCTATTGGGAAAGGCCGTTAGAGCTCTGCTGCTTCTGCTTGATGTTTTAACTGTCGTTGATGTGGAGAAAGCTCTTGGAAGAAGAGGTTAGCCAGAAAGACCTCTGTAGGGCTTTACAAATGTAAGTACTTCAAAGCTATCAGCAACAGATCTGCTTTAAAGCTCATTAATATTGTCTGAATTGCCCTGTTTGGTTTAACTGATGCTGCTATGAAAGCATGTGACTCAGGAATGATCCTGTAGCAGCTTCAAAGGTGGTTACAGCTTTCTTCTGTAACGTAGGGTTAGACTTTCTAACTAGATAGTGAAGCTTCTCAAGGAGGACCCAACCTGCTGCCCAAAGGGGCACGATGTCCGCCTCTGCAGACCTGTTGATTCTGAGCCAAAACAGCAGATCTACAACTTCTGTCAGTCCTTGTTCCCCTGAACTTCTGCTTGTGGCGTGAATTGTAGCTCTCTGGCCGTTGCTGGCACTCTCCTCGCACGCTGCTCTCAAGAGATGATACGAAGTAATAGATCACCTCTGTGTAAGATTCTTGATATTGTGAAATTTGTCACGTCTTTGCTGTTGAAGCAAATGGCAAGTCTGAAAGTGGGACAGTTAAATCCACTGCAGCTCAGATTGCACCCTTTCCATGAATAACTTACTAATTGCTTTTTGTTTATTAACAGAGATTGAGATAAATATGCTGGATGAGCAGCTGATCAAGTTTCTGGCCTTGCAGAGAATACATCAGCTCTTTCCTTCCAAAGCTCAGTCTCTAGCGAGCAGTGTCAGTTCCCATCAACCATCTCCTGTGGGGAACCACATTGAAGGTAAGAGCAGCCCTAGAATAGTTGGGTTTGTCACTCCCTTGCCTATCCACTAGAGGAGATCTGCCTCCTCTTCTGCTATCTGTCTGACGCTGCCTTTCACATTCCTTTCCTTTCATCCCCTTGCTCTGGATACCCGCTGGCCAGAAACTCCTTCAGGTCCCTCTGCTTAATTATTTACAGATTATGACAATGAAAACACTTTCAGTAACTTCTGATTTTCTGCTGGAAATATTTAGTGGCGTTGTGGTTTATTCATCTTAGAATTAACAAGAGATGGGAAGGTTCAGCTGCTTTTGTTTTTTCCCCTCACCTTTGAGATGGGCAAGAGAAATACATGAATTCCTGCTCCCTCTTTCTGGAGAAGTTGCTTGTAAGACAAACGCACGAACAGGAGGAATTGGGGCACAGAACATAGACGTGACATTGCGATTGCCCGTTCAGAATAGTGTCACTGTCAAGCTGAAACACTAAATGCAACTAAAGCCAGTAATGGAAAACAACTTCTGCTTCTGTTGGAAATCTCCAGATTTCAGAGTTCAGCATTGGCTTTGTTTGTGGTCACTGGTATTGGCATGCTGACACCCAAAGCTGCAGCAGGAACGGGGCTTCGTGTACGGGCAGCCAGTCCGTTTAATCTGCTTTCAAGCACTGACTGGGCAGCCTTGTTGTGGGAGCGGTTGTCTGCTCCCCTTCTGGTAGGCCTGGGGGTAAATACCCAAGCTAAGATCTTTGGAAGTCTGCTAGCTGTCAGTAACCTTCTTCTGACACTCTGTGCTTGCCTACTCACTTGCTGGTGTAGCATCACAGCATTCTCTAAATGCTTTCTCAGTCTTCTTTTGAACACTGCTGTAGGACACGGCACCAGGCTGTGGTATGAGCTGTGTTCCTGTGCCGCTCCGAACAGATGAGGTCTGGAAATTCTTCAGCGGTCTGCCTTTCAGAAGGCAGATTGGTGCTCTCTTAACCCATCACCCGTTTTGGGCAGGAACGATACATGCAGCTGACTGTTAGGCATTGCTGATGAAATATTAGATCCAAAGCCTTTAGTGAGCCCTGATGAGCCAGCAGAGCCAGATGGTTGAAAGGACTTGTGCGGGGCAGCCGGGCGGAGGTGGGAACCTGCACATCTCAGCTGCGTTGAGTGCTGCGCGTCTGGCGATGCCGCTCGGGGTGGACGATGTTGTCAATGGAGATGGCTCTGCAAACAATCTCTTGTAATCCTCGTGTTCTGTTCTTTGATTTCACGCTCTTGGTGCGCAACTGTCCTGCAGATGTAGTATCGGGAGAGGCCTAAACTCTGCGCTTGTCTCCAAAAGACAGCTGCTGAAATCCTGGCTAGGCCTGTGTGGCCCACCAGCGTTTGATAGCTGTGCCACAGAAGACAACTTTCTGTCCAGTTAATGTGGGCATGTGAGAGTGTGTGATTGGAACTTGGCTGCCAGGGAGCTGCTCTGGAGGCCGAGCGCCGGAGTGGCCGTGGTCCAGTGTGCCACAGGGACCAGCCCGAGGGCGAAGGAGCCTGCTCGCTAAACCATGCTGTCCTAGGAGCTCGGTTGGTCCCTGGACAAGCCCTGTTCAACCTGTGTGTTTTTGCTGCAGCTGCGCTAAAAGGGAAACCGCAGCTGTGAAGTTGGTGACATTCGCCAGCACCAATTTTTTTTAAGTGTCACTTTGGCGGCAAGGCTCAGCTCTTTGCTTAACCGGAGTGGAAGAGATTAAGAAAGAAGCTAGTGGTAGGAGGCCTGTGTTTTCCTCTGTGTGGCTCGGTTGTGCACGCTGCACATTAAGATTCCCCCCAATTGCATGGCTTGTCGGGGTTACTGGAGAGAGCAGTTTTTCTCTGATGACTGTCAAAAAGTTGTTTAATGCACAAACATTCCTACAGGGTTGGGAATTGGAGTTTAGGCCAAAACTGAGTGCATTTTCCTTAGGATCTGTGCTTTCTGGAGAGTCAAGCGCTGGGGACACTGGGGTCAAGCAGCCTTCGGAGCCGATAACATTGTTGAAATAATTCCTTTTTTACCTTGCAGCGCAAAGAAAGGAGGTGCAAGCCCGGGCGGTGTTCTATCCTCTGATGGGCTTAGGGGGTGCAGTCAACATGTGCTATCGAACCCTCTACATTGGGACAGGTGAGTAGGTTTTTCCTGCCCTGCCCTTTCAGAATCGGGGTGGTTCTCCCTGACCCTCCTGAAGTGTTTGCCAAGTGGGTGTTGACGAACAGATCCATTGTGGCCTCTTGTACTGGGATTCTTTGCTACTGAGAAACAGTGGAAGCTCCCTGTCCACTTGAGTCTTTGTGGAGTTGCACCTTTGTAACCCGGCTGGTATCAAAATTAGCAGAACGGCTCTCCTGGAGATTAAGGCCTGACTGATGGAGAGAAGAGTTATGGTTTGCTTGCAGGTTTCGTTTCTTTCTGCTTGGATTCTTCTGGTGCTCTGGATGGACCCAGTAACTCTGAAATGCTCTTCAGCCTTCGTGGAGCTGCTAGCCGTCCCTTCCCCCAGGGAAACTTGGTGGCTTATCGCAGCATTATTCATGCAGTCCTGGGAGCGGACAAAGGCAGTTGCTCCCCTGTTGTTTTGCTAATTGAAGTTTAATTCTGGCTGTTGTTCTCTGCTGCCTGACAGTTTTTTTCTGAAATGAACTGAGCCTGTTTTGTCCTCCGCATTGACAGGGGCTGATATGGATGTGTGCCTTACAAGCTATGGTCACTGTAACTATGTGTCTGGCAAACACGCCTGCATATTCTACGATGAGGTGAGTGCCCGAGTGGTGGGTTTGGGTTTTTTTTTTTTTCTTTTATTTTTATTATGTGGAATGCATGGCAGTGGGAGCTGGAGATGCAGGCAGCAGGTTGTCTTTGTGTGGTGCTCCTTTGTGGACTACAAAGTGAGAGCCAGGGCTGTGAATGGTTTCACTCCAGTGAAGGCTGCGTCAGCGTTTTCTGTCAAGCCCTTTTCTGAAGCACAGAGCTCTGCCAGCATGATTTCTCTGAGCTAACTGCCTGTGGACAAAGAGTGACCACAAGTAAGCACTGTCACTGCTGGTCTCTAGGGAAAGAAAAAGTCATGGAAACGGTTCAATACTTTTTGATCCAGCTGTGTTGTTAATCAAAGCTAAACTTTACGTGTCTGCATCGAATCTCAGCTGGAGGGAACTGCTCAGAGTCTCTTGCTTTCAGGTGTGATGGTGGTGCGGAGTGTTCCTGCCATCTGCAGTACTCTCTATACATTATTTATTTGGCTAAAATTTCAGTTAAGCTCTCGGCGTAAACAGAGGTGTACAGTTGCTCCCTGACTACAGTCCAGAGATTAGCTTATTCTTGAAGTAAATAGACTCGCAGGTCTGCCAGGAAAAGCGCCCCTGGAGATGTCTCTTAGCATGGAAACAGGCTTTGAAGCAAGATAGAGTCTTTTATATCGCCATTTGTCAACCAGCCACTGAGCAGGATCCAGGATTAACCCACAGCCGGCTTCAGCCATTCCTCCGGTGCACTACAAGCTACAGAACACACTCGGTAATGGGATCCAGACCTTAAATCTGTGTTGAAGCATCTCCTCGCAGTGGTCAATCCTAAATCAGGCTCTAGGCCCTGAACTTCTTCCCTACTCCAGCAGGCCTCCTATGGCTGTGGTCGCTTTGGAGGGAGAATTCCCCCTCCTCACCTCTTGCCTGCTGTTCCTGCTTCTGGCTGCTGGCAGCTCGTGCTTGGCCCTGGTCTCTGCAGTCTAGCAGGTTGCTTGAAAGCTCACTCTGCTGTGCGTGGGGAGTTTGTGTAACTTGGTTAAAGCTCTGGAGTCCCTGGGGGACAAGGTCTTCAACCCTCAGATGGTTCCTCTGAGCTAACTTCAAATCTCCTCCGCTCTGTCAACTTCCTGCGCAAAGCTCAGTTGAGCGTGACGCTGCTTGTGTAATGCTGCGTGGCACGGTAACGTCTCCCGGCATTGCAGCATCTGCAAAAGGCCTGCAAGTCCCAGGCTGTCTCTGTCTTGCAGCTGCTGCAGCCTGCTGACATCCCTCTTGCCATCTTGTGTCTGCTTTCCAGAGGACATCTGTTCCCTGCTAGGCACACGGCTTGGGCCAAGCTCGCGTCTAGCGTGCCTGTTAAAACACTGCACTCACTTTGTGAGAATTGGCTTGAGCCCCTGTTTCCAAAAGATCTGTCGGTCCAAGTGCGGTAGGTAAAACTCGCTCCTCTTCAGAGCTGCTGTGGCCCTCCTTCCCTGCCGGCAAGCGTCCTGGGGAGCAGCTCTTGCTGGAGAGCCGGCTGTTCTGCCAGCGTGAGCTGTGCACGAGGGTCAGGTTGCTGGTTCGAAACTGGAGGATATTTTAACTGCTCTTGTTTAACCATCAACAGCAGTAGGGAGAGAGTGGTTGTGTTTCAATGCTCCACATGGGCAGAAGCCTTTCTGACTCGGTATCTTGATTCCCTCCTCTTCCCTTGTTTTCAGAATACGAAACATTATGAGCTGTTGAACTACAGTGAGCATGGGACGACCGTGGACAACGTTCTGTATTCGTGTGACTTCTCGGAGAAGATGACGCCCACTCCTCCCAGCAGTATTGTTGCCAAAGTGCAGAGTGTGATAAGTGAGTGTTGAGGCAGCGCCAGCCCCACGTAACACCCCAGGAAGCTTCTGGGGGGACAGGAGGGGGTGCAAATCGATTCCTTGTTGATGCCCCTTGTTCTGCAGCGGTTGGTGCGCCCCTTGCAAAAAGAGGAGCCCCTCCTTGGGTCACACAAGACTCTGCGGGCCTGCGGAGTGCTCCGCTGCTGACCCCGCTCCTGCCTCTGGTACTGGAGTTAGCCAGGCTCCAAGTCGCTGCCCGACACCGGCTCCGGCAGGCAGCCGGCTCGCAGCTGGGCTGAGGGGTTTCCCTGTGCGTGTCTGAGTGAGCGATCGGAGCTGCGCTGCAGCCATCCCATCCCTGCACGGCTTAATCCTGCTGTCCGCCTGACTGCCTGCCTCTGTTTGTTTGTTTGTTTGTTTTTTGGCTGCCAGAATAGATGTGGAAGTGCCTCTACCTCTCCGGGGCCATGGGGAGATTCCCGTTTCCCTTTCAGGAGCCGCTCGCTGTGGCTGGAGCATCTTGCCCCCGAGGCACTGCAGCAGTAGCCCCTGTTGATGAAAACAAGCTGCCGCCAGCCTGCTCGAATCTAACGTGGTTTCTTTCTTTTGCAGAACGACACAAAAGCAGAAAACAAGAAGAGGAGCCGCATGAAGAAGCCGCTGTGATGAATTCGCAGGCACAAGGGCAGCATCGGAAACCCTGTAACTGCAAAGCCAGCAGCTCCAGCTTAATTGGGGGCAGCGGGGCTGGCTGGGAGGGGACGGCCCTGCTCCACCACGGCAGTTACATCAAGCTGGGCTGCCTGCAGTTTGTGTTCAGCATTACCGAATTTGCGACCAAACAGCCCAAGGGGGACACTGCCTTAGTACAAGACATGGACTTGGAGGAGAAGCTTTCGCTGAAACCCCACCAGGTGCCCGTGCTGCGGTCCAACTCTGTTCCCTAGGAATTTTAGGAGGAGAGCTTTGGAGGAAGGAAAAGGCCCTCAGACTCTTGCAATGCAAAAATGTACAGACCGAGGTGGGATTTTCTATGTCGGCCCAGAGACTGTTCACACGCCGTTTGCATGAAATGAAGAACGTTTAACTTTTTTTAATTTTTCTTTTTTGCTCAAGTTTTAGGGGCATTTGCACATATATTTGTACTATACATTTCATTTTAAAAGGAAAACTGCATTGAGAGCAGGACGCGTCAGAGCGAGGGGCGACCGCTGTCTGACTCGAGGACTCTCTCTGACAGGTAGTTCCCATGCAGTTGTAAAATAATCAGAAACTTGTTCTATTTTGTGCCAGTGACAATAGTTTTATATTAAAAGAGAAATACAGTTTTCATACAGCAAATCTATACAATATCATTGTTTTATTTAATGTAAAGAAGCGCTCTTTTTCCCACAGTTATTTTCTTCCCATCCCTCCCTGCTATGGTTGCACTACAAGTAGCTACTGTGTATTACGGGCAGTGAGAAACGAGTTCTTTTCCTGGTGTCCATCCTATTTTTATTTCAGATAAGGAAAAGTGTTGGATTCCGTGTAAATACATCAGTGATGGCATTTTTTTCAATGTTTTAAAGCTGTGTACAGTGCTACATGTGGTATGACGTTCCTCAGATTGTCTATTGTAGCAGATCGTTTGTCGTAACCTGTCTGTCCCTTTTTGTTTATCCGCCACCCCCCGCAGCAGAACCGCTAGTCCCACTGTACATAGTAATTGTAACGTTTTAGACTTTACAGAACCTTTCCTGTATTCTGTATATAAAACAAAAAAAAATACTTCACATTCTGTTTTCTGACTGTCTGTCTGAGCTCTTGTCGCACCGCAACCCGCAGCGCCCGGCGGTAGGAGCGGATGGTTCCTAGAGCCCGGGCTGCGGGAAGGGGCCTGGTGCCCTGCGGGAGGGCGTGGGGAGGGGGGGCTGGGAGGCCGTAGACCCGCAGATTGGTGTGGGCTGGAAGGGACCTACGGAGGCCACGGGGTCCGACCGGCCCGTGACCGTTACCGGGCGGGAGAGCTGGGCTGCGGGGCCGGCGGGCACCCTTCGGGGCCTGCGGGAAAGGAGGCGGGTGCGGGCCCCTCGTCCCCTCCGCTCCACCCCCCACGGGGCCACGCAGCTGCTCCGCCGGCGGAG
>Ga0065711_1002642_pt1 | contig 32434 bp, 18 predicted proteins | sample Hoacrofraction12_FD_59098 | JGI IMG/M metagenome (GOLD analysis project Ga0065711, IMG submission 59098) | Hoatzin crop microbial communities from Cojedes, Venezuela - Epithelial fraction 12 v2 (version 2) | ecosystem: Host-associated > Birds > Digestive system > Esophagus > Crop | place...
CCCCCCGCCCCGCCATTAAAAGCCGAGAAAGCCGTTCTCTAATTTGTAAGGCGGCCGGGCCTTGGCTGTCGCGATGTACAACACGGTGTGGGAGATGGACCGCGATGACTCGGACTGGCGGGAGGTGATGATGCCCTACTCCACCGAGCTCATCTTTTACATTGAGATGGACCCTCCAGGTAGGGAGCCGGGGCTGCCTCGCGTTGCTGCCTTCTACCCCCTGCCCGCCATCCTCCTCCTCCCAGACTTCTGCCCTTTGGAAAAGGAGAGGGGAAATCTGCTGTGGAGGGAGGGGTGAGGGGGTGGAATATCTGTAGTTAAACTTTGTGTAAACTTTCCAGGGACTTGAACCTGCTGTTTCCTGGCAAAAGTATTTTAATACTGGGGTTTTTTTTGGGGGGTGGGAGGATAACTGCAATTTGTGGTGCGTTTCGGGAGGTGGAAGGAGGCAGGGGGAGAAGAGCTGCTTGCAGCCCCTCTCTCGAGTGTTTGGTTTTTTTTTAAGCCTTTATTGAAAACCATATATTTCGGCCGTGTTCACTTCTAGAGGAGCGTTTTTATTAGCCTCTTCACCTGTGTGCCTTTATGTGCCTGTAACACTTTGATGGTAGTGATTTACCTACCTCCATTCAGTTCCAGTTTAATCGCTTTTACGGTCTCTGAGACCCTTTTTCTCGCCAGCTCTCTTCCAGCATTGACAGATCAGATGTGCCTTGTCGCTGGGTTTCCGTGCTCGGGATAATGCTTGGGACCGGGCTGGAATCCATCCTTGGAGGCACTGTTACTTTTGATAACACTTAATAACCTTGTTCAAAAGGGTTTGATGCGACTTTGCCCCCCCCCACCCCAAATGGATTGCCAGTGCTGAAAATGAAGAAATGTGTTTGTCCCTCGCTTGCCTCAAGTTTTCAGGTGGGACAGAAAGTTTCTTCTGTGTTTGAAGCGTGAGGGAAGGCTTACAGGGAGAAGAGGTTGAGTCTTCGGTAATGAATTAAAGCAAGCAGAAATGGGTACTGGTGAAACTGTATCTATACCCGTAAGAGTCTAACAGGCTGAGAGCAGTAAGGTAATTGAAGGGCCTTTATGTTCTCAGGTCTGTGGTCTGTACAGCCAGAAGGTACAGTAAAATATGCATCAAAAATCTTAGCCTGCAGAGAAACTGATAGCAAGTAAGTGCTTCTGAGTGGAATCTTCTGTGTGGCATGTACTGTTAGACTTTTGAAATGCGCTTTTCAGTATGTGCTTGAATTGTGGCTTGTATCTCCAAGTGTGGTTCAGTCTCTTTGTTTCAGCGCAGTGAGCTCTCTTTCTCTCTCCTTAGGTATGTGGTACTTTAATTAAAAGAGGAGGAGGTGATCATCCTGAGATTTTTGGATCTCAAGGACCTGTACTCACTTCCTCTAGCGTCCCTGGTGCTTTAAAAATTGGACAGATCTCTCCGACGCACAATACTGGCCGCTGCTTGTTAAATTCTTGCATAGCTGACACTACCTATTTTTAGATGTTATTCCTGAAAGCATAAAGTTCAGTCAAATCCTTTGCTTCTGTGGATTTCAGAGGGTATTTTTCTTGTAAATGCTTTTGATTTTAAGTATTCATGAGGTTAGTATTTGCATTTGCTTGTTTCAAGCGAACAAAAACCCAAGTTCATTGTAGGTGACTTAAAACAAGTGATGTGGGGGTTTGTACTGAAAAAAATAAAGCCCCTTGAATGGCTTAGTGTGAGGAGGCTGCTAAAAGGGCCTGGCCTGGCTGAACTGGTCAGAAAACAACTTTCCAGTATTTCTGCAGGAATTTGGCCCTGCAGCCTTACAAAGTTTAAGTGAAGAAGCAGTGCCTCTGTCACTACTAATGCCGAGATTTCCATCATTGAAGCCCTGTTGTCAGGGATCAAGCCTCTGCAGAGTCCGAACACCAGTTAGCAAAAGGACTTAATGTTACATGGCGATTCCTGCAGTGTTCAGTAACTTTCTTTCGTATTTTTAAACTAGAAAAGCCAGAGCTGGAAATGATGCATGGAATGATCCCCATGTGTATGTCCTGGTTTCACAGAACTATAACTCGTCAGTTGCAGGGGGAGGGAGGGAGAGTGTGGCGGAGGTAGTCTGCTTTTTCCTCATCCAGAGGTGGAGTGGGAACGTGTTTTCTGGTCTGGGATGATAGGTCATCCCTAAGGGGAATGTGGAGGAATTTATTTGGAAGACTTAAACACTCGGCATGCCTTGGGATAAAGTCGCTGCGTTCGTACCCGGTAACAACCACGACTCCATTTGGCCTGCTTCCAACAAAAATTTGTGAGGGTTTTCAGTATAGCGTTCCCCCGCAGTGGCTGGAGTTCCTGAGCAGCTGAATGGTGGCAATATGTTTTCTCAGCAGCGCACAAACTAACAATCTGCAGCGAGTGTCCCCGCTGCCAAAGGAGGCAGCGCGGTCTTTTGTTCACAGAACTTGCGTGAAGAGATCCCTGGTTGGTCTTTATGCTGCAGGAGCGGGCATCTACTGATACCGGGAGCCAAGTGTCTCAAATCATGCGTGACTGCTCGTGATTACATTTTAGTGCGTCTAAACTTCAGGCAGAAGACAAAAGCAAGGTGAATATAATGTGTGTTGTCACCCGTAACCTGTAAGTCAAGGGTGAGGATACTGTTTCTCGTTAAGGGCCAGTAGACCTTTAATTTATCTTGGCAGGCTGTCTTGATACCCACCTTAGTGTTGCCCAGTAATAATGCAGGAATAAAATCCTGTGATGGCAGGCAGCCTGCAGCAGCCGTAGCTTCTGTCAGGCCTCAGTGCACCTGCACCAGCTTATCAGCATGCTCCTGTTTTCTGTCCAGGGCTGTAGGTGTAAATGGGTGCTCAGAGCAGGTCCTGAAGCCTCTCTGCTAGAAGGCTTGCTCGCAAGTTCAAAAATAATAATGTCGATGCCTCTCGCATGTGAGTTTTCCCCAACTCCAGCAGAAGCAGGGTCAGGCAACAAGGGATTGCTAGTTTTCTGCTAGCTTTTAATCCATCCTAAACAGAGGACTGGGACAGTTTTCCAAAACAGAGCAGTGGAACTAGGGATTCAGTTCTGCCAGCTTTGCACAGCCTGCCTTCCAGCAGAACAGCTGATACAGGAGCAACAGTGGTGACAACCAGCAGGGTGACTCCTGCTACCTAATGCTTTTTGCTTCTGCTTGCATGGCTTTTGGCATAATAAAATGTATCACTGGCTTAAGGTAGGATCTATATAACCGTCAGTTGTGTATAGCTAATGTAGTAGCTTCTAAACTTTCTAATGAGGATTAATTTAGAGTATTATGGCCACAGCAGCATCATGTACTGGTTCTTAGGCGTTAGGAAACTGGCTGTCACCTGCATGTTTGTTTTTGCTGTGGGTCTTGCTGTCTGAAAAGATAAGGAAGTAGATTACTGGATTGAATTTAGTTTTTATGTAACAACATCAATTCAGGTCTGCAAAAAGTTGTTACTGCCAGGTGTTAAGTTTTTGAATTGACTACGAAAGTTATCAGAGTACCTAAAACATAACTACTTATGTATTGCCTTGCACTGACTTAGTAGGACAAAGTAATGTCTTTCCCTCTGTAGATCTGGGATACATTATCAGTTGTGTTGATGATAAAATGTATAATCACTGAATACATTTTGTCACAGTTGGATGAAAATCAGTAAGAGTGTTCCACTGGGATTTTGGATACAGATGTCGGCAAAGATACTTGGCTCAACTACAAATTAGAGGTTAGTTTCATTTGTGCGGGTTATGAAGAAAACCGCAAGTTTGAAGTAGGCTTGCTAATGCAGAATGGGCTCTGTTTATGAGCAGATAATAGGAGAAGTGTTTGTTCTAAAGCTCTGTGAAAGCTAACTTTCTGAAGCCTGTTAGGCCCAAATATGACTGACCACATTCATAACTTGACCCAGCCGTCTTTCTCAAGAGTAATAACTCTTCCTTGCCTCATGTACTGAGACTGGCTGTAACAATGCTGTTACTAGAAAATCTTAATTATTATGGGGAGGGCACCATTAATCTGTAGGCTGCTTAGTTTAGTCTGCTTTGCAAAAGCAGCACTGCCATTGTATGAGTGAGACAAGTATTAGAGGGAAAAAGTGTATTTTATTCATTACAGTTCTATTTTCTTCTCATATATAATTTGACAACCCTTGTTTTAGGGGATGGATACTGTAATTGTAATTTGGAAAACATAGGGTTCTGATCTCAAGGGCAGTGTTTACCCGGATACCAGTCCTGCTGTATCATTATTAATGTTATAGTGGAAACTGAATGTGGCTTCTCAAATGGGGTTTGTGGTACGCAGTAGCCAGATGTAGGTGAACACTGCATATCTATGCCTGACTAGTTTTCCAGTGGGAGAACAGATGCAAATTTTAATAGCATTGTCAGTATTGTCCTTCAGCTTATCTGAGCTGACTCCAGAAGCTTATCAATGAAAAGTTCTGCTGTTACACATCTTTTTAAAAAAAAAAAAAAAAATTTTACTAGGGCATGTAATCAAGAGAGCAGCACTGTAGCAGCAACTGTCATGGTTGCAAATTTCTTTCTGAAAGTCACGTTTCCAAAAAAGCAGATGTTGGGGATTGAGATTTACCTTATTACAGGAGGGAAGTTTGTGCAGAATATTTTGGAGTAGAGCAAGGACTAAATAAAGCTCAGTCACTTGTATTCTGCGTATCCTGGAAAATGATTTGAACTGGAGTCTCAGCTCCTATGAGGACAGTGATGTGAAATGCTTGTATTCTGTTCTGTCACACCTGGATTTCTCTACTGGCCTTTTCACTGAATGACTGCTGTAACCATTTTTTATTTCTGATTGCATTTTCAGGCTTGCTTTTGCATTCCTTGCATTTGGTTTTCATTTTGATGGCTCTAATTGTTAAAGAATATCACTCATCAGCTTTCGATTAAATACATAACACAAAAAAAGCGTCATTAATGTAAAGTGAAATGATGCTTTGCTTGAGATGGGAGAGCCTGCTTTAAACGGCTGACACTTCTGTCTATCGGTAGGCTTTCAGATTATGTGAAAGTAGTTTGGGAGGGAAAGCTTGCTGAAGGGGTTTTGTTCAGCTCTGTTCTGTAAAGCTGTAGGCTTATGCAAACTAAAACATGGGAGAACGTTTGGAGAAGAAACCAAGCTCTTCACTGCGTGTTTGAAGGCAAAACCTGCAGCAAATGTTATTTCTGCAGTTGTTGTTCTGAACAATTTTGTGTATTGCGTGATGCCTGTACCTGACAGGAGTTAATCACTGTGGTGCTTTCTTCTAGCTCACCTGTTTAAAAGGAGAAGATTCTTCTTGGAGTTTCCTTTGGGGCATACAGTTTTCCCAAGCAGCAGAGCTGACTTCTGTCTTTGCCACTGCCTGCGTGGTGTCTTATTCCAGAATGAAGCTATATGGGCTTATCTTTGCTCTACAGCTTGGCAAAACAGAGGCATAGCTGGTCATACACATCTGCGCCCAGTACTAAAAGCAGTTGGGTGCCTTACATCATCGCATGTTGGTTGTTTAGTGAGTCACTTTTTGGGCAGAGAACTAGAGAACACTGGAAACAGCAGCATAAAGAAGACTTCTATCAGCATTGCCTGCATGTTTTGGAGCTTAGGCTTTATTATTGTCAAAAAGACTGTTAACTGTGTTGAAACAGGTTGCTGTAAAACTTTGGCCCCATTAAAGCAATAGGTGTGTTCTAGCTGGATTTTTTGGAAACTCATTTTTTGTAAAGTAGGTTGCTGAGTAATGCTTAAAGAACAGACTCTACTCGTGTACTAAATGCCCTTATGGAAATGAGTCAGATTTTCTTTTTTTCTTCTGTTTTTTATCTTATTTCTTCTGACAGGTTAAAATCTGCACAATAGTGAAGTAAGCAAGAATTCGCTGCTCCGCATGATCTAAACTACAGCATCAGAGCTGGTGCTGGGTCCCCAAACAATGTGAGGGGATGTTACCTCTTTAGAAGAGATTGTTTTCATTGTCCTTAATCTTTCCTGTGTCCTCCACTCAACAGACAAAGATTTTGCAATGTTTCAGTGAATATCTTTCAGTACCTTAAGTTCTTCTAGTTCTTCTGAAAAGAAGTGGCTATATACAGGGGATTTTATAAGAATTCGTACAGTTCAAAAGAAGCAAAGTGCAAGTGGTGCCTGTTGTAGCCCTTTCCAGAAAGGACCCCAGCTGCACTGCTGGACACCGACCAGCTGCCTGGTCAATTTGATGCTGAAGCACAATGTGCTCTGAAGCTTTTCTGTGGCTGAACAGGATCCAGGTTCTTCTCTGGCTTTGAGTCCAGCAGCACACTCGAGATTGCTACCTTCCATCCAGTACTCTTTGAAAAAAGGAGATGAAATACTTTGACTGCTTTAACCTGTAGCTGCATCCAACATTTACCCAGACTCTCTAGCAGTTTTTGTGAACTGGAAAAATGTTATTTTAATGATAGTTCATAGGAATATTACTTCTTCTAAAATCAGATATCTCTGAAGCTGACGCATAATTATTCAGGAAAGGCTAGAAAAACATCAGGTTTCTCAGCACAAAAATTGGTGGGTTTGGACAAATCGAAAAACCATCAGTCTGTATCCCCTTCATGTTTGTTCTTTCACTACAGAATAACAAGTTTTATTTTGGTGTCACATGAGGACTCTTGTACTTTAGGTCAGTTTTCTCCTTCCAAACATAAACCTTCCATTTCCTTCTCTTAGCTATTACTTACTCTCTGTTACTTTCCTCCTCTTCCCCATGAAAGAAAAAAAATCCACAGGAGCCATTTTTTCAGGGCTTTTAACCTTCTGTAACCTTATCCTGATTTTCAGCCTCTGTAGTCCCTAAAATCTGATGCTGCATATGATCATCTTTGCTTTTGGAGGAATTTTTTCCTTGCTTGCATCCTGCCCCTCAAAAAACCCAAACAAAAAAGCCCTGAAACCAGAGCTGCTGCAGTGGAGCTAAAGGAAAAATTGCTGTAATGAGGGAACACAGCCCACTGAGGTGTGTTTTCTTTAAGTGTGGCCAGTACGGCTTACACTTGCAACACCTGCTCCAGGAATATGTTTTTAGAGGTGAGATGGATGAAAAATTCATTGACAATATTGTGTATGTAAGTTCTGTTGTCTGTTACAACACAAATTTGTACATTGCAATTAAATTTCCAGGCTGTCAGTACTCATGCTGCACTGCCCTGTTGGTCATCTTGGGGACATCATAGGAATCTAGATTGGTGGCCCTCTGAGGAACTGCTCCCAGGTGTCAAATTAGAAGTCTTTGGTGTTTGTGGCATCTTTACTCTGATTCATCTGTCTCCAAAAGTAGTTTCTTGAAGGATACAAGGAAGCTGGAATCAATGAGTTGAATGCTTAAGAACCTTTCTGTTTTGGAGGGTACAGTACAGTCTCACTGATCAGTTATGGGAGAGTGAAAGAAGTCAAACTGCTGCTGTGAAATGGATTTCATTAAAATATTTTTAAGATCACAGTGTACTTGAGTGAGGAGATTGAATCCATTTCTTTTGTTACACCTTGAGATCTCAGCATAAGCAATGGCTGTGCAGTCTGAGCCCAGCTAGATAACAGCATGCCTGCCCTGAAACTCACCTTCTGCTCAGGGCACTGTGCAGGACTGCATGCGTTGGGACTTCTGCCTTGGTGGAGCTTCCATCAAGATCAAGGTTCTTAGAAAAGATGGTGCATGACACGATGTACAACACTTTTCCTCTGAATACTTTCCTAACTTCAGATTTCTTCTGGACTGTTGATTTGAAATGCACCTTTTGATCTTGATTTAGATGGCACTCTGTTAGCAATTTGGTGGTGTTGAAATATTTCTACTTTGGTAGCTAGAAAATAATTTGACATAGCACAAGGACAGGTATTGCATGAGGAACAATTTTACATACCGCTCTGAAAGGTCTCAGCTAGTGGTAAGCTGAAATAAAATGCTGCTTAGAACAGCAAGAGACACATGTATTTACAGCTGTATTTTTATTTTTAAGCAGGCTTTTGTGCAGGAAGCTTCTCAGTAGTGCAGATTATTTGCGTGAATTTGTTCTCCTATGAGGTTTGTACCTGATGTCTGGATGGATGGTTAGCCTTTGAGATATCTGGGGAAAACAGCCCTGGGCTTTTTTTATTTAAAATGGCTTTTTCTTTTGTTTTGGTAGGTCTCCTAGCCATAGCATGTCGCTGCTCAGGCCTGACTTCATTCTCTGTTTTCTAGAATGAAAAGCTAGTTCTTTGTTCATGGTCACTGTAGCTCTGTGCTTATGCTAAATTTTGTGGTTTCCTTACTCTTCTCCAAAATCTATCTCCATGTATTGACTAAAGAGTTTTTTTAATAGCTGTTTGAACACACTACCTGTGGAGGAGTAGAAAACATGAGGTGGTATTTCTTCTGTGAAGATAGGTGAGGAACGGCTTTAGTGAATACATGAAAAGGAGAATCTACATGCTTCTCGAATTTTGTATCTGCTTTTATGGTGTCATCTTCTAGACTACACAATACATTGGATACTGTAAAGTACAATTGTTTTTATCAAACATGTCAGATTTTCATGGACACTAAAATGTCTACCACTGACTTTCATCCAAACAGTTGGTAAAAGCCTAGGTCTGCTGGCTAGGAGATTAAGCTGTTCCTTCCTGAAGTGAGCTGAGCATTTGACGCTGGGTAGCAACAGTCTTTCTGAGCGATAAAACATGGCAAAACTCTTAAAGCATTGCTGTTGTATTGGTATCCAGATTATTAATAGTATGCTAATTATGCTTGGTAAGTAAAAGAGCTTGTCCTTTTTGTCCTCCTCATGTTAAGTTTGGGACAGTCACTGACAGCCCTGTTGGTCATGGAACCTCTGACACTGCTGTGGCTTTGCAGCTGTTATGCTATGGTTAAAAGGAAAAACATTTTCCATTGAGCAGTGAAAATAATTGGGAAGTTGGTATTTTTTGGCTTTGCAAATTCTTACAGAGGCTGGAATGAAGAGAAGATGCTGTGTTACTTTATAACACAGAGGTCAAAGATCCCAGTGTCATTTATCTGACAGCAAGCATCTTCCATTTCTTCTGTCTCAGCCCATGAAGTAACAAGCCTTGCAAAGTAGTGAGGGGTGCTTGTGACATGCCCAAAAGAACCCTGAATTTGAGATAGCCTCTTCACACACTGATGTTGTCCACCATTCTGGAGGTGTACCGTAGCAGATAATCCTTTAACCTGTGCGGTAGCTGTGGATGCTTGCGAAGACCAGAGTGCAGCAGAAGTCTGGCAGGCTGTAGGAGGTGAAACAGTGGTTGGGAGGTGTGGGAGAGGGCTGGATAGCTGGGGAGTTTTCAAACAAAACAGATCTTTATCAAAAAAGCCAATTAATCAAAACTGAAATACTTCTTAAAGGTGTTGGTTTTTATGAAAGTTTATAGAAACACAAGCAAAGCTATAATGGGAGTGTTTTTGTTGGAAGCCTGCCTGGCTTTCTGCCAACTTGTCTGCTGTTTTCTGTAATGAGATATTGAAAGACTTCAGTTCTTCAAATATGTCTTACTCTTTGGCATCTTGCCTGTTTTGGGAGAGGAGAGCAAAAATGTGAGCATGCCTGAGGTTCTGTGGCCAGCAATAATGCGATCGAGTAGCTTCCTTCTCTGTCCCTTGAGGAGTTCTCCGTGCGTGTTAGCTGCCCTCTGAGGAAGGGCAGCTTCGAAGGGCATTGGTGCTGGGTGCTTTGCGAAAGGGGTCTTGGCAGGAGAACTGACGAGCGGAGCTGTGGAGCTGCCGAGATAACTGACCTGCTGGTGGTGGGGAGTGAATGGCTGTCAGCAGGTGTGCGTGGCCCTCCTCTTCGTCAGCTGGAAAATCTCTGCAGAACCGTGCTGACTAACTGGTCTGGCTTGCACACGTAGTAGACAATATCACTGAAGTGATGTGCAAAAAGCACCGTTGTTCAGTGCATCGTTTTTTCTCTAGTGTCTTGAGGGGATCTCATGCAGCAGCGACAAGTACAGGACTATTGAGAGAAGGAAAGTTTTAAGGCTTTGCCTTGAAAGAGTAAAAGAAATGGAGAAAAGTGTTTGAGAAATTGAGTAAGACTGCAGAGAGTAGTTAGTGTGGGGATTTTTTTATTTAAAAAAAACAAGCTAGCCTGCATTTTCACTCCAAGTCCTCATCTATACCTCCAAAGGGAAAACCCTTCTGTCCTTAAGGACTCTGTTGTTAAAATGTTAGCTGGCCTAAGCAGAGGTTACTTGCATGTTTCCATAGTAGTGACACTTTCTAGAGCTTTATATTACCGTTTGTAGGGTATCTACTGTATGTCAGCTTTTTTGATCCCGGGTAACTATCTCAGAAATTCTCTGATCTATTTGCTGCTTGTCACAGTGTAGAGGGGAGAGTAGACTGAGAGCATCAGAAAGAAGGCTAATAAACAAGCTCATGGAAGTGCAGAGTGACTTTAAATTGACTTTATCAGTGTACTTGGTAGTGGTGATTATTTGTAATAGTAAGATAGACCTGCTATGCTTTTAAATATCTGGCCTGAAGCTCTTGGAAAATAGTGGAAGAAATAAGTTATGAAGCCATTCCTAGACAGTGGCATCTGCCTTAAAACTGCAAAGTGGAGCTTCATTAACTGGCAGGTTTATGTTGTATGCAAATACTGCAGCCAGAGGAGAAACGGGCTGCTTGACTGGGTGCTGTGTGGGATGTAGCACTTGGACACCCAAGCCATTCTTCTTTTTTCACTCCTCCTGAATGAGTGCCATTGAAAACTCTCACAGCTAGGGCTCGGTGGTTCTTAGATCATGTGAACTTGTGAAGTTTTTGATGCAGAACCTGACTGGGGAAAGTGCGTATGTCATGAAAGTCATGGTGTACTTTTCTGAAGTTAAATTTGGGATTAATATAGCCTGCTATTTTCTACAAGAGACTTGACTTTAAAAAAAAATACAACGGTGCTAACCTTCAGACACTTGCCAGCTTTCTTGGTTGTGTTGGTTTGAATTTCAGGGAATCAAGTCAGTTAAATCTTGAGTAACCTTTTTAAAAAGCAATTCTATGCAGTCAAGAAAGCATCAAAAACATTACCTTGGCAAAGCCTAATCAATAGGCTTTTCTCTCTCGGGACCTGCGCGGCAGCTCTGCGGAGCAGCTCAGCTGAAGGTACCTGCTGGGCCGGCACGGCGGCCTTCGCACCCTGACGTCAGCAACATCCGATCCCAGCCCTGGCCAGCATTGGCTGCCGCTGCTCCATCACCAGCTCTTTTTTATTTCCTCCCTTCCAAGTGACACTGATCTGGGATTGGGATTTAGCTCAAGCTAGGCTGCTTGGGGAAGCTGGAAAGAGGGGACTAGAGTTGCTGAAGAAAGAAAAACCAGAGATGCCTGCTAGTGCGTGAGGGAGAGTCGGTCGGCTGTCATTGCTGTGTGCCAGGCAGTAGGCAGTCACTGAGGGCTGAACCTGATCTTGGGAGTGCACTCATGTGGGAGGGGAAGGGTCCAGCTGAGCTGCTGCCTTTTGGGTTTTGAAAGATCTGTGCTGTAAAGCTGTACTGGAGACGAGGTAGGGGAAGGATGCTTGTGTATCTGGTACTAACAGCAAGTTCTTTATTAGAACAGATAGATCCATTGTGCTGTTAATCACTTGAGATCAATGTTCGTTCTCTCCTAGGAAAAAGGAGGCAAGAAACCATCAGGATTGTTCACTCTATTCAGAGCTTTTTTTGAGATAAAGTAAGATTGTGCCTGTGGCTAGATCAGAATTGGACCTAGTGACATGGAAAGAAACATGGCTGCTCTTCAAAGCATTTCTGTTGACTTCAAGCCAGCCTTATTTTACTTTACTGTAGGATTTTAGCTCTCTAATGTTCATCAAGTAAGGTATATAAAACTGGATTTATTTTTTTATTTAAATCAAAATCTGTGGACTCTTCAAGGCTTTGTAGCTTCTCATAGAAGCCATCACAGGATTTCTCCTAGCAGGGTGGTTAGTACCGTCTAGGTACTAGTAAAGACCATTTCAGGATGTCTCTTCTAGCAGCCAACTGGGCCAGTGTTACAAGAACAGCAGTAGGGTAGATGCTATGCTGTTACAAAATGCTTCTCTTGTGTCATCACAGGTTCTGGGCTGTGGGGTTTACACTACCTTCGTGCTCAGTTCTTCATGTGTACAGACAATGGTCGTGTTAGGCTGAGAAGGTAGCCAAGAAACTGAAATAGATAGGCATGTTAGTCTACTGGGTAAAGCAATAGCTAGGGCCTGGTTCTGTATCCAAGACATGGGAAAATTTACTATGACTCAAAGAGCTCAGAGTATTGAAAGTGAAGAGTTGGATCCATAGTTCTCTGGAAACAGGATCCACCCTTGCAAATACTTCTGTATTTTTAAAATGTGCAAGCTATTAAAAAGCATTTTTTAAAAGTCTATTGTGAAAAGGACTGGCTTCCATGAGTCAGGTTTTACAGGAACTGGTCCAAGCCTTATTCTTCTCCCTGGAAGAATTTCCTTCCAATTTTTTCATGCAGAATGAAGTTCTGCAGACAACCCCCTGATAGTGAGAATTGTTACTTACCTATTAAGGGAAAGAAGGAAAAAACCCCACCTGTGGTAAGGACACTTGATGTGATGTGTAGTGTTCCATGTCCATATGCCAAACTCCTGTTGCTTACATTTCTGGTCTTTGTTAGTTTGCTTTTCTGTGCCCAGTGCTTTGGAGGGAGCCTTAACAAAGCTGCTAAATAATTCTACAGTATATAAAGGAGCAAGACTTAATCTTGCAAGGAGGGCTAGAGAAGTATTCAAGTACTCTAGAGAATACTTGAAAGCCTCTTCTGGAAAGCCCCTATTACCAGTGTAAAACAGGCTTTTACGCTGTAAAATACCTTGAAGTTTTTTGTATGTCCAAGCCTGAACTTGCAAGACCCAGTGAAATAATTGCTGATGCTGGTATGGTTTTCTAAGAATTCACCATGCTGTTGTGTGTTTTTTCACGTGAATCTTCATGCTCTTGTTGACTCAGAGTCTACAAAAGATTCTGGAGCAGATCAGAACATCTACAGGTCTACTGAATGCTGATTTACTGCCATGGGCAGACACTGAGACTCGGAACTGCTGTGTCTGTCCTGTCACTTAGAGTATGTAGGGTAGCACAGCCCAGGTGTGAGGTGGGGAGGAGGGAGGACCTGAAGACACTTTCTAATTCCGGAACTTTGAGTGGGGGAGGTGGAACAGCACAATTATTTCTGCAGGCTTAGCCTGGATATATGCTCCTCTGACCCTGCAAAAGTAGGATGGGGCTAGGAGCTTGAAGCAAACGGGGCTTAGAGTGGTGTCTTACTCTGAATGGTGCTTTGTACATATACTTAGGTGCTATACAAACAACTGTAGTAGTTGAGCTAGGAGTAACTGAAGCCTCCTAACCAGGAAGCTACTTCATTGAATTCAAAGGTTTTCACCTTCCTTTTATAACAGGACCTGTTATTGCCTCACTAGGTATGTGCACACCTGAAAGTTCCCAGCTCACCCCATAAAAAGAACCTGTATGCTACAGTTCAATGCTCAGTCCTGCAGAATGAATGCTGCTATCTGAATCAGGTGTTTGGTCAGCAACCCCAGGGTGCAAACGTCTGGGTCAAGGTTCAGATTTAGTTTAGATTGGCTCGATTAAAGTATCTGCTGGTTTGTCTGAGAACAGTGAAGTTACTGTGTCAGGTATTCAACACGAAATGGTATTTGAAACTGCAGTTGGAACACTGTTTTCTCTGCTTTAATGTGGGAGGTGTGGCTCAGAGGTGAGCAGATGGATGGTGCCAAGTAGCACACCTCTCAGTGTTAGGCCATTCCGCGCTGGAGCTAGAGATCAAAATCTTCTTTCTGCTCTCTTTATTTGCATTTCTGCTTGTACGCTGGGATTGTGTGCATCTGAAAGATGGCTGTTGTCAGTGTGTCAGGCCTGCTCGCTGATGCTTGTGTAATCTGATGGCTAGAGCATCAGGCTGGGAGCACAGATGTTCAGGATCTGACTTAAAAACGTGCTCGAAGCAGATCAATGGGTGTAGCTGCTTTCTTACTCTGAATTCAAATGTTACCTGTCCCTGTAAAACTCTGCCTCATGAAATGCCTGAAAAAGTCTTTCAGTTGTAGTGTTCTTGATGAAGCATTCAGCCTCTGCAGAGCAGGGGAGAGCACTCAAGACATCTTTCTCCAAGAAAATAGTGTAATGCATTTCTGCTGACAGATAAGTCTCTACCAATACATGAGCATGCCTGTGGCTGCTGAATACTCCTGATAGAGGGTTTACATTCAAGACCATGATAAAGTTGTTTGAGCAAAAACTGACCGAATAGAAAGAGCTTCAGTGGGCTGTATTGAACTTCTAATGTGTAACCTGTTTTGAGAACTGAAATAAAAGCCTGTTTGCCTTGAATTTGGAACAGGGGAATTCTGGGCAGGTATGCACTAGGCCTACAGATCTGCAGTTCTGCCCGTCTCAGGGGTATTTGCAGCATCCCCTTGCCTGTGGTAAATATTTCAGCTATGTAAAGTGGTGCAGGCACTCTAATAATGACTCAATGTCCCCTTTCCCCTTCCTTTATCACCTCACCCCATGTCCTGTAGTATTCAAAGAGCCCTAGGTTGTGTTCCAAACAGGAGCCTAAATGGTAAATCTAGTATGAAATTGGCACCTTGGGTCTGTGATGGATATACCGCTGCCCAGCCACCACTTCTCTCGCTAGCAGCACATTTCCCTCTGAAGAAGAGCCCACTCATTTGCTGTTAGGGTTGCCATAAGGACTGGTAGTGCTGGAGCAGCTGGAGTTTTTCCATAGCGGTGCACAGTGCTCTCTAGGCTGCGGTTTTCAAACACAATACACCTTTGTAACTTGTTTGGAGGTTTAGGCGGTGATTGCCCTTGTAGTTATGCCTGAGCCAGTCTTCCTTTTAACCAAAACTCATGTTTCCTCATACTCCTTCCCTTTCCCCTCCCTCAAGTGCATGTTTGGTTTGAGTACTAGGAAATCTAGGATCACAGTGCAGCTGTTGACTTCAAAAATCTTTAAAAATTACAAATTCATTTACTCTGAGAGAGCTCAAAATCCAAGTTCAGGATGCACATTTTTCTCTGCCTCTTTCATTGTCGTATTTCATTAACAGTTTCGTGATTATTTTCCCCTGTTTACCTTTCTTTAATCTGTTCTTCACTTTCAGCTCTTCCTCCAAAGCCCCCCAAACCAATGACTCCAGTCAATACAAATGGAATAAAGGACAATTCCAGTTTCTCTCTACAGGAAGCGGAGTGGTACTGGGGGGACATCTCAAGGTAAACAAAATTACTAAAGTGTGTTAATTAAAATATATTTATATGTTATTAAAAATAGAATAAGTCTGTTAGACTTCAAGAGAAAAAGAACAGGCATATTTCAGCCAGCATTTTACAGGAGGGAAGTGCTTCAGGACTGTACTTGACAAAGCAAAATGCAAGTATTGGACTGGATTCAGGACTTGTGTTTAAGTTATTACTGTTCTGGTGCAGATATTACCAGTCTTGGTGACAGTTATTCTGGGTTTTTAAGTTTCTCCAGATACACAAAGACTTTAAAAAAGGGGAAAATATTTCGTTCAAGAGAAAAGTGCTTCTAAATGTTCTAGCTAATAAGGTTTTGTAAGCATACGGTGCTGGGATGCATGCAGTTCAGCCAGCTTTCAGTAGGAGGCTTGCTCAGAGTAAAAGGAGTTGCATTCTTATTTTTGTTTCTTTAGCATTTGGTTAAAATTGCATCTGTATTAATTTCTGTTACATGGTGGTATAAAAATAGCTCTTAGAAATGCTAACCATCACCAGCTATACTGAGCAGATGATACAGACACATACCAAATAAATGAAGTTTTACCTCTTAAGGAAACCATTTTCTATGCTCTTGAGAAAATAGATGGCTTGGGTTAGGTTCAGAAAATGAAGTGCCAGTTTTTATATACTTAATTGTATAAAAGAACTGAAGTGTCTAGTCATCTCTTTCCCTCTTAAGGCACTTCTGAAGAGTCTAGAATTTGGAACTGTAAGGGCAAACATGAGCATGCTGGGAGAGTGATCAGGAATTGCTCAAGCTTGTGCATGTAATACTTTGAAATGCTTGGTCAGATAAAGGCAAGAGCAGCGTGTTTGCCACAGTAGTTCACTGAAGTTCTGAGAAGGGAAATAAAGTTTTCATATCTTTATTGTACCACCCTTATCTTTATAAAGCAAACCTGCATAGATCTTGCTTTTGAAGGGCCTCAGCAGTGACATTTTTCTGTTAATCCTAAATCGAAACAGAGTGGCAAAACCTGATCATAAAGCCTGCTAGGCAAGGTTTGTTTAAAACTGCTTGATACTGGTATCAGTTTATTGACTGTGGATTTGTTCCTCAATTAACAGTGCACCTGATGGCAGGAGCTAATGCAGTACAAATCAGTGGAGTGACTTTATTAGAGAAAATGATACATGCATACGTAAAGATGGAATTGTTTATGACCCTCATTTGACAGTCAGCAGGTGCGGACTGCATTGGGCTGCCAGGGCAGGAGCCATGTTCTTTAGTTGAGAACTTGTGCTGAAAATTTTGTCCCAAGCTCCAGGGTGTAACTGGCAGGCATAAGCCCAAGCCCTTAGATCACATCTATCTATTCAAAAAGGAGAAGGCTATTTGAGTTAACTGGGTCCAATCTGTAAAATGTTCCAAGGAGTAAGTGGGATATGCACATGATACTTAATGGGAGTCAGTTTTACTAACAGAATGGTTTTCAGGTAGCTAAATCAAAATTAAGGCTATTTTGTAAGAATACTTTTGTTCCTTAGTATTTGAACAAAAAAGCTGCTGTTGATTTTTTCTTTATACAATTCAAGCAGGCTTCCTACCTCACTTAGGTAATGTTGAGGCTACCTGATAAACTTTAGTTTCCAAGTGATTGTATTAAAAAGTGCTTAGTGGTGAACCTGTGAGAGCGGCGTTATAAAGTGAGATATGTAATCTAGGTGAAATGGTCAAACCTGGCAAGACACTTAACTCTTCAGCTGAAATAATTTTCTTAATGCTTGCAGGTACTCACTCCCGCTAAAAGATTTCTTGATTTAGCTTAAAGTTCTTGGCTGAGTATCCTTTTGCTTCAGTTGTAAATAAGGAAAAGTTGCACTGAGGCTAGCAAGGTTGTAGTGGTTTAAAACTGCTGTAAATAAGATCAGAGTTAAGCCAGTAATGAGTCTCTTGAGGCTAGAATTGTGCTAAACTCTAGGCACCTTTGAGCTATGATGCTAGAGCCCATTTCTTAAGAGGTCAGGACTGGCTTCTCAAAGGGCACCTGTTTCCAGTGTTGACTTTAAAACCTGAGCAGATTGCAGTGAAAAGTTGTGAACTCTGAGATACAGCTGCTACTGTTGCTTAAGCAGTACTGTTGCTTAAGCAGAGACGTCTTCCTAAGTGGTAGTTGGCTGAAGCTGATATTTTTTAGTATAACTACCCAGGTTCAGACTTGCTTTAGATGGCCTAAAGGACTGGAGAGCCTGAGTGTGAAAGAAGTTTGACATTTTGAAGACTGAACTCCTTGTGCATGCTGGTGTTACTGGCTCCAATAGTGATACCTGTGGCAAAGATGGTCATGTCCTTAGCGCTTCTAATTTTGCCTTCCTTTCTGTTCTCCAGGGAAGAAGTAAATGACAAATTACGAGACATGCCAGATGGAACATTCCTGGTGCGCGATGCATCAACCAAGATGCAGGGAGACTACACTCTGACCTTACGGTAAGCATTGCGTGGTTGTAGTCCATGTAGTAAAACCCTGAGTAGCTAGTTGCTGTACCAGTGACAGCAGTGGCTGTGTAAAGCCGATATGGCTCAAGCTGAGAGATGTTCTCAAAGGTACTGCAGATCACCGAATGAGCAAATAAATAAATAGCCAGGTCTGATAGTCGGTTCTGTTCTGTACATTGAATCCTGTTCCTCACTAAACGCTACTGTAAGGATCTCTGTAGGTTAGGTGGGACTCGGGGCGGGAGGGGAGAGCCACTCAGTAGTGCTTCGTAGTTTCAGAACTGCTAAGGTAAAAGGTGTTTATAAACTAGGCCTTTGATTAATGGGAGTGTGTTGAATATCTCATCAGCGTGCAACTCTGGAGAATTGAACACAGTATCTTTGTAAAAAGAGTATCTTGTGCTTTCTGATCTAAAGTTTAGGGAATACTGAATTGGAGCCATGTTCCTTTCTTCGTTACAATCGTCTGCAAGTGGCAGGCTTCCCAGAGCTGCACCAGCCCTGTCTGCTGCCGTTGGGCAGCAGACCTCATGTGACTAGCTGCTGGTGCCTTGCCCAGCCTGTCCAGCCGCTTGCCTCTGCCAGGCTCCTGAGACTGGGTATTAGAGGCAAACAGGCGAGGTGCAAAAGCCACTGCCTCTGTAGCACACCTTTGGGAGTTACTATGATATGGCAGATATTTGATCTTGCCGTGAAATTCCAGTGTCTCGATGGCAGGTTTGACCCCCAAGAGTGTAGTTTAAATTCTGCTTTGACTTCTGCCTTGAAGTTCACAGCTTGTACACTAAGTTTTGGCATGATGTAGCTATTTTGCTGAATGCGGATGTCTTTAGGAACCAAAATCGAGAGTGCAGGAAGGACAGGATATTGTCTAAACAGTCTGGTGAAAAAAGGAAGAAATAAGCACTGTATTTGTGGAAACCATGAGAATGTATAAATCTGGATAATGTAAAGTTCTAAACTTAAACCATCTTGTAATCCTGAATGGATTTTGTTTAGGTTCATGTATCCTGTATTAGTATTCATAACTTGGAAGACTTGTTAATCACTGTATAAATGTATACTCAGTTGTGTACTATTAGTGACCCCAAATTGCAGGAAATTGTGGGTTTGGGTTTTCATATGGCTCCTTTATTCAGCCTTCAGCATCCTCCTTCTCCTTTGCAAAACTTCTAGCAAAGCTAGGTCTTAAATATCATAAGCTGGCTCCAGAATGAATGCATAGGAGCAGATTTACTTTGGGCTTTACTCCTGTTTAAATAATATCTGATGATAATTCTGTCTGTATTGACTCTTAAACTGCATAATACCTGCCCAGGAATTTCACTGGTGTCTTTGTTAGCAGTTTTAGTGTTGAAGGGGGTAGGAGATACACAGTAAAAACCTCTAAATGACTGTACTGCTTTACAGGAAGGGTGGCAACAATAAACTGATAAAGATCTACCATCGGGATGGAAAATATGGCTTTTCTGATCCACTGACGTTTAATTCAGTTGTGGAACTGATTAACCACTACCGCAATGAGTCTCTTGCTCAGTATAACCCGAAGCTTGATGTGAAGTTGATGTATCCAGTGTCCCGGTACCAGCAGGTAAGATCTTCATCAGACCCCAATAGCTATTAGTGCAGACAAGAAAAAAAATTGCAAATGTGTATATAACTCTGTTTTCTCTTTGAAGCCTGTTTTTAAACAAAAAAGGGGAGTTTTCACATTTGGCCTTACTTTTCTCGTAATAATGGGTCTTCTAATTTGTCTAGCCATTTAAGCTTCGTCATTTTAAGTTTCCAGTCTCCACTTGAGCAGCCAGAGAAATGAAGCCCTGACATGCAGCAGACTTGGGCCTCTCTGAGAAGCCTTCCCCCTCCACCCACCTTGGACCCTCACGCACCCACAGGGCACTGTTCTAGAGTGTGTTGCCCTTGAAGCACGTATGAGCCATGCAGCTGTTTGCTCTGTGTATAGCCATCTAAATTTTTCAATAGTATTTTTTTGAAGTTTTATTCAGTAGCCTGAGACATTGCCCTGCATTAAGGGAAAAGAACTGCAGAGATTTTTGGAAATGAAAATACTCTGATCTTTAACTTCAGATCCCAAGCAATTCACTCCCCTCTTTCTCCAATAGGGGACAGCAACCCTAGACTGAAGCTGTAGTGCATTTTTTTGGAGGCTTAGTGTTTTGGTGTAGTTGGTGTCCCATACTTTCAGTTCCTACTGTCTGTAAACTGGGGAGGTTGTTGCATGGAGGAAGGGGGATTTAGATACAGTGTTTGTGTTCTGTAGAAACCTGATTAAAAAAGTGATGCTAATAGCTGTAAAATGCAAATGTGCATAAGTGGACAAACAAATACTCTTAAGGAAAAGCTACTTTGCTTGAAGACTTAATAGCTTTTTGTATGTACAGGATCAGTTGGTGAAAGAAGATAATATAGATGCAGTAGGTAAAAAGCTTCAAGAATACCATGCTCAATATCAGGAAAAGAGTAAAGAGTACGACAAATTATATGAAGAATATACCAGAACATCCCAGGTTGGTTCTGCTTTTGTTATCTATAGAGTCTGTTTCTTGTTGTTTAAAAAGTAAAGAAATTTATTTTAACTTGTTATGGCTAATAAAGGCAGTCCAAGGTCAGAAAATACAAGGAAAAAAATTAATAAATTGTGGAGTAGAGCAAGGTGGTTTCAAATTTAATGGAAATGGTGAATATCACTTGTTGCTCATAGTCCTAGAGATATGGTGTGGGGCAAGGAACAAAGGCGAGTTGAGCTTCCTAGTATAAGGTAGAATGGTGGAGAAGTCATTGCCTCAAGCTTTGCACTGCAGATTTCTTCCTTGGCTGCTGAGTATTTCCAGCTGCTGTATGGCAGGAGAGTTGTAGAGCAGTTTGTCCAGGTTTATGTTCAAGTCAGATACCAGATACTATGCATTAAGGAAGTGTGAATAGAGTATTTGGACTGCTTCTTGTAAAATAAGATAGTTCATATACGGGGAGGAGGTTTGTTGGCCAGTGTTCCTGCAAACTAAGATGGAAAATATGACTAAAATATTTGAGGGGTTTGCAGCCTGAGAGAGAGCATCATGTGGTAGAGGAGGGTAGACTTACAGGGAGTAAGGCTTCCCTGTACATCCCTGACTCGGATGCTAGACAAAATTTAAAACTGATTAATCACATTTTGACTTGTGGGCGGAGAAAAGTTCACCTCAGTCAATTTAGGGAACATAATTGAGTCTTGCTTTGTCATCTGTATCGTGAACAAATGATGAAGGACTTTTTCCTCACATAGGAAATTCAGATGAAGAGGACTGCAATTGAAGCATTTAATGAAACTATTAAGATATTTGAGGAACAGTGCCACTCACAAGAGCGATACAGCAAAGAATACATTGAGCGATTTCGCAGGGAGGGAAATGACAAAGAAATTGAACGGTAGGCTCTCAAGTTGTTTGCTTATGAGGAAGAACTAGTGTCCACATTGACACTCCCATGAAATTCTGTTATGTAACATTGCATCATATAAAACACTTTGTAAACTTGGTGTTTTCTGAGAGACCTTCCCCTAAGGTGTCTGAATCTTCAATAAAGTCCTCTTCTGTTGAGTAATTGCATCATAGACAGAAGAGGTGGGAAATCTCTGGGTTATTCTTGCTCAACTTCAGTTAATCAAGACACCGTGATGAGGATCAGGAAAGAATCAAACAACAATAATTTAATTTGCTTATCCCACTTGTATTTGGATTTTCTCAGAATATAATTCAGAAAAATCTTCACTTACAAACTGTGAAATGTACATAGATATGGTAAAGTCCACAGTCAGTTTTAGTCACTTTGAAAGATGATCAGCATTGAATTGCCACTACTTGGTAGTGGGTAGTGGTTGTCTAACAAATTCAGTAAGGTCCTCATTTGAAATTGCCCTTCTGTGAAGATACTAGCAGAAAAAGCTGTACCTGGGCCTTTGAAGAAATACCAGGTATAATGCCTAACTTGACACAGTACTTTATGAATCACGGTAGGGTAACCTTAAGGAGATTTTTAGGCTGAACGCAGTTACCTGTAACAATCTTGTTATGCAGTTGTGCTTCCTTCTGGCTAAAAGTCAATTAACAGGGGAAATACGTAGTTTTCCTGCGTTGTACCAAACCTGCAAACTAATCTTGAATGAAGAGACAGACAGTGTTACTTCCTGGTAGCTCTCGATCAGTAATTGAAGTCTGTGTTTGAAATCTTGCTAGTACTGGTGCCTGTGGTGGGATTGCATAATTGATATGCCAAAAAATGAATCTGACAGTGAAGGAGGAATCTGTTCTAGCTTATGCTCCTAGAGGTAATTTGTTCCTGCGTGTCTGCCAAAAGGAAATATATTAAGGTAAACTGGAGGTTCAAGCTATGCAAAAGGGTGGTAGGCCTTCTGGCAAGAGGTCTTTACTGGCACTCTTAACAGTCATTTTCTTGTTAAAATGAGGCAAAGGGAGGAGCTGCTCTTATGGTAGTTCTTGCAATACTCTTATGTAAGCGCTACCGGTAAGGTTTAGTCCTTCTAAGACTGGTTTGATCTTACCTTTCAAATACTACACTTGTTTGCAGGATAATGATAAACTATGAAAAATTAAAATCACGTCTGGGTGAGATACATGACAGTAAAATGCGCTTGGAACAAGATTTGAAGAAACAAGCTCTGGACAACAGGGAGACTGATAAGAAAATGAATAGTATCAAGCCTGACCTAATTCAGCTCCGCAAAATCAGAGATCAGTATCTTGTGTAAGTAAGCTTGACCTGTACCTCAGAATAGTGTGTCTGATGAATCTGATTAATGACTGTCTCTGTCAGGATAATGGGAATTTAATTTTCCTTTCATAACCAAGGTTCTGTGAGTGCTAAGGTGCTACATTCTGGCATGGGATGTCTGAGTAATTGCTTGGCCTCTTCGTGACTTCATTCCTTTATTATGCTGTTGTCAGACTTCAAAGGTCCTGCCACAAATGTGTGCACATTCTGCAACTCCTGTAAATAAAACTTTTAAAATGAGTTATAAACAAAACCTGTTCCTGCTGATACAAGAGGTTAGTAATTTTTGTGCTGGATACAGCAGATGTTGCTTGTATCCATGCTTGATTTCACTGACACCCCTGTTACCCAGCTCCTGGTATCCTTGGGCTGGACTCAGTGCGCTAGGATACTGGCAGAAGACAGAGGGAAACATTATCTCAGAAAGTGATATTTGGAGGTTGGAAGCCAGTGCCAATACCGATTTTTGTTTTCCCAAGAGACACAGGCAGCTGTCACAATTTGTATTCTGCTTCCTTTCTGGACTGCAGTGTGCAGAGGCAGTACCTCTTGCTCAGCTCTATTCTCCTCTCTGTTTAAGAGGTTGCTTCATGGCGCTCTCTTGCTGTGTCCAGTGAAGGAGGCATCTCAGAAAACAATGCAAGGAAGCACTCTCATGGAATCTATGATCTTTCTATGACTTATGCTACTGGAGAACAAACTAAGCTCCAGCCTGTTTCTTCGTGGGACCTTGTGTCTGAGCTTCAGCTTGCTCAGTAAGAGAACCCATACATGTACTCTGAAGTAACGTATTAATGCTTTCTTCTGGCAGATGGCTCAATCACAAAGGGGTGAGACAGAAGCGAATAAACGACTGGCTGGGGATCAAAAATGAAAATATTGATGAGTAAGTGTCGTTATACATATGACTTTACTGAGAAGTGTTCCATTAGTAAGTGTTTTCTCTTGTGAGGTAATATGAAACACCAGTTTCTCAGTAAAGGACTACAGAAAAAGGGAGAAATTCTCTAGGGGAACTGTATGTCACATGAGGCAGCAACTGTGCTGAAACATTTAGGATTAAACAAAGTTGGAACAATTGAGTTCTAATTTGAAGCCTTTAATGTATGTCCATTAGGAGCCTGGCCTCCCAATTTGGGTGTGTGCTGGTATTTCTTTGAATGATTTCTGCAAAAATGAATCACACTGTTTATTAACTCCTTTACTGACCACTGGTGAAGTTAACAAATTTATCCTGTCTTTCAGCACATACTTTGTGAATGAAGAAGATGAAAACTTGCCACATCATGATGAGAAAACTTGGTTTGTTGGGGATCTCAACCGTATCCAAGCAGAAGACTTGCTCTGTGGGAAACCTGATGGAGCATTTTTAGTTCGAGAGAGTAGCAAGAAAGGATGTTATGCTTGTTCTGTGGTGTAAGTCTGTTTTCCTCTTCATTCTAACTACTCAATTCATAAATCTCTACCACAGCTCTTTATTTTGGAGAACACAAGCCAGGCCTAGCCGAGGCCTACCCAGTGGAATGTGTTGCATGTTTGCAGGAAGTCTAACATGGTAAAAGCTTTGTTGCAAAAGTGTGTTTTGAATGTGCAATAACTGTGGTCCTGGCAGTCTCTTCAGTCACCACAGTAGCTAGTACAAAATTCTGAAATATCCCAACTTCAAGCTTCACAGTCAGAAGTAAATTAAGGCTGAATTCTCCCATATTTTTCCCTGTCAAGGAAAGGGAAAAAGGGGGGCTGTAAAGCTGTAACACTTCCGTTCTCATTTTGAGGCATGCCAACTCTAGATGCTTTCTCTTGTAATTTTAAGATAACAGTGATGCTTCAGAGGAGACGTTATTTGTGACCAGTAGTTTTTGTGACATTCATGCAGCCTTGCATTGATTTCTTGTGTTTCACTACATTTTGTGCTGGTGTAAAGGAGGTCAGAAATACTGATTCCATGATCTAAAAATCCTTCAAGCTTGTTCTGGAGTGCAGAATGGCTTTCACTGATTTGTTTCACGTGAGGGTAATTGCTTCTGAAAGCAAGTGTGAGAAATGAGTATGTGAAGGTGTATCACTTCAAGGTAACTGAAAACTGTAGTATCTGCTGTGTTCAAGGTACTGTTTGTCACAGTCACTGAAGTGATGGATTCATCAGATACTTCCACTTGGTTGGTATCGTACTACAAGCTAGCAAAGGGGTGGCATGACATAACCTGTTCCTACATGTGACTTGGATTGTAATAGGCTCCGGTACAGGGATTACGTAATACTTGATCTTTCTGGCAGATAAATTTTTCTGGTAGCTTTGGAAATACCGTGGTGCAGTAACTGCCCTACCATGTTAGAGAGTCAGTTGCTACGACTTCAGATAATGAACCAGCTTGAACCCATGCTATGCTTAGCCTTAAAAAATGCACACTGAAGGTTAGTGCTGCATTTCATGGAAGACTCTGTAGGTCCTAAGAATTTGTGGGTTTTGGCTTCTTCGCTTCGTGGAAAGTTTTCCAGAAAAGTTGAGCACAAAGTCATAGCTGGCTTCAGGTGCTTATCTTCTTGGTTAAGCTCTTGACTTTCTTTTCCAAGAAACATTTCGGGAACAATGCAGTAGGGAATTGTACTGCTGGGATAGAAGAGGCCTTTTACATGGATTATTGTGGAAGAGTGTTTAATTGCATGCCCTGAAGCACTATTTCTTCACAGACTGTATTAGTCTCCTCTACTTGCATCTGCTGGTTCCCCCATTATGTAATTTAGTGACTGGCAGGTTGCTGCATTAGTTAATTGTTAATAGACTGTCACTTTGGATTTGTCCTTTGATGTTAAACTCTCCTGCTTCCTTTCCTTGCAGAGCTGATGGAGAAGTGAAACACTGTGTGATCTACAGCACTCCAAGAGGTTACGGGTTTGCAGAACCATATAACCTGTACAGCACACTTAAGGATTTGGTTCTTCATTACCAGCAGGCATCCCTTGTCCAACACAACGATTCCCTAAATGTCAGGCTTGCCTATCCTGTCTACGCACAGATGCCACCCTCTCTCTGCAGATAAATTTTGGGGAGGAGGAAAGTGTTGGCTATCTTGGATTCTTTTCTACAGTTTTTATTAGAACTTGGAGGGCATTCTTTCTCCTTAGACTGCTTGTTTTGCACAAGAAGTGATTCTGTGAATGTGAATCAAAAAGAGGCCTAGCAGCAACAAGACGACAACTTGGGTGTAGGTGTCCTGGTGCTACCTTAAAAGCTCAGCTGTGCTTTTACACTGATACTTTTGTTTCCTTATGAGGGGAATAAACTCACCACAATGCATACAAAAATACTGGAAGCAAAACATCGTTTTATGGAGATAATTTTTTTGCCAGGCACCTTCAGTGGAACTTCTAATTGGATTTTGTTTTCTCTTGTTCTTGTAGAGACAATTTGAAGCCTCTGTTTGGGGCATCAGTAATGTCTTTCAGTCTTAAGCTCCCGAGAAACTAGGGGGGAAACTCTACCACAGCAATTCCTCTCTGTTAATTTTAGCAGCTTCACTGCGATTCAGCCGAACTTCCAAAAGAGGGCTCGTCTTGAGGTAGCATGGAATTTGGTGAGAGAAGACCAAAGGAACTATGGGAAAGCTTCAGGTTTTTATTTAAATGGAAAAATGCTTGTAAAGAAAAGTTGCTTTATTTTTTTGCCAACAATAACAAAGTTTTGGTTTCAATGGCACTACAGGTCTTCACTTAAAGGAAACATTTATAACCAAATTGAACATGCCAAAACTTTGTTTGTTGCTAGATTGAGCACTTATGGGGAAGGTTGCATTAGCATTCGCACATACTTTCTACACCAAAACTTGAAACAAATAAAAGGAAAAGCTAAACATTGTGTGGCTTCAAAACACTAAATTTGTCCTATCTGATGTAATTGCTCACTCTCCTCTTTCTTCACCCCCCTTCCTCCCATTCCTCAGCTTGGGGTTCTGTTTTCAGTTTTTAATGATACTGTGCTTCGGAATGTAAACTAGAATGAAGCTTGCACTCATCTGTTGCTGTTCTCTTGCTGAACAGTGACAGACTCTTGTAACACTTGATTTTGGTATGGAAGAGGTAGGTGCAATTGAACACTTCTGGATGGCTTATTGTACCAAATTCCTTCATGAGGTGTTGTCACTTCCACTTGTATAGAAGCGAGTGTGCTAATTATAATCTCTTCTGATTTGTTCTTTGCAAGCTAGATTCTGAACTCACACCACTGCAGCCAAGCAAGATTTTTACGCTGGTATGGTCTAAATTCCCTCGTAGTTATTTTGGACATGATGCAAAACATGGGAAGGGAAGAGAGCCATATTCCTGAGTTGTTGGATGTCTGGTACCATCCTTTGGCAAGGTCTGCTGTCAGATACTGGGGTGGGTAGTCCTGGGCTTTGTCAAGTATAGCAATCATCCAATAAATCCACTCCCTGGAAAGTATACAAAGCAGCTTATTTCCATTCCTTAAGCTTCTAAAATGAAAAAGAGCTAGCGTTGGCGAACTGAACCACTTGGCATCAAAGTACAACTGGCAAAGCAATTGTTCAGTGTGCAACCTTGAAAGTTACTTTTGTTCCTATTACTGGAAGCAGTTCCCTTGCAGTGCACCCATTGTGCAGAACAGGAAGCAGACAGTCCTGCAGCTCTGAGAATGCTCCAGACCTGTTTCTAACCCTGGGGCGGATTTCCTGTTCAAATGGGTTTTTTGCTGTAATGCCTGCGCAGCAGTGCCAGGCTTATTGATGTTTAATGTTTACACTAGAAGTATTACTTTGTTGAATGTCATGAATTTGTAAGCAGGGAAGTGACAAGGCTGGAGCACTGACAGCCATTGTAGGAAGGGTAGTCTAGTTGCCGGGCATGCCTGTGAGATACTTTATTTTGCACTAATGACCCTGATGCATCCCAGGCACTTTCTAATCAGCCGGAGTGCAATCTTCAGGCAAAGAATTCTGTAGATGCCGCTTTTCTAATAAAATGAAACACTACAAAACTTAACCAAAACTGGGTGAGAGGAGAAGAAAATTCAAGCATGCTGCTCTGTCAGTGACCCGCATCTGCTCGTGTCCCTTCTCTCACACTTCCCCACTAAAAGGAAAAATGAAACATAGCTTTTGCTCCTAGTGAAAATCTTGAATGGATTCCTCAGTGGTATATGGACATGGAAATTTTTCTTTTTAAAGAAACTTGCCCTACCTCTTGGATAATTTGCAGTTCTAATCTGGTAGCTGTAAAGCTGTCATTCTCACACCTCTTGTGCATCTAGCATTCCCTTGGTGCTGGGCTGAGTCCAAATGCCTGAAGAGGGAAATCAGTTCAAAGGCACAAATGATAGCCAGGTGCCTCATGCCCATGGAAATACCTCTGTGAGAGGAGTGTCTGACTGCTTTCTCTGCATTTGCAGTCTCACTGGGCTCTCCTTTTACAATGTTCACATTTGAGGCTGATGTGGCATCCATTTCTGACCACACTTTTTGTGATGGGGACAACCTGGCTGAAGTGTTTCACATCTGCCCTCTTTTTAGATAGGGCTTGCTTTTGTTTTAAACAAGCACAGGTCTGCTTTCAGGCTCATAAATCCTGGCACACCCTCGCAGTGCTGGCAGCAGCGGAATAGCGAAGCGGGACTGTCTGAAGTTTCCCTGTACTGGAATCTGACTGATCCTGTGAGGTCTTGGTCCAGGCTCCAGCCCCATCTCTGCCAAGGTAAATACAGTGTAATTCCATTGGCGTCTGTGAAGGTAGCTTGGCTTTATAGTGGTGTGAGTGAGTTGGGATTGTGGCCCCTCGCGCTCTGCGATCTCTTCACTAGTTGCAGGTGTTGTATTTGCTGTGAATGATGCACTCAGAGCCAATAAGCCATCCTGAAGCATTCTTTGAAATTCTGATTTGCCCAAACCTTCAGATCAGGGCTATGGGCAGACTAAGCCCATGCTCCTTGTATTTGGCTCCGTTATGCTCAGCAGTCTCTCTGAGGCTGTGTGTTGCCACTGTATCTCTTGTCTGGTTTAGGCACCTGAAGTCCCAGCTGCTGCGATTGATCCCCTTTGACTCTCACGTGCCATTGCACAGATTCTTTTTGCATCTGATTTGCACTTGTAGGACAAATGAAAATGGGTATAAAACTGAGATGTAGTTGGTGTGGTCCCTGAGGCAAGGGCTTGGTCCTGCTGCACTGCTTGTGCTTGGCCTAGTTCTGTTTGCTCAGTAGCGTTAGACCTGTGAGAAAACCCATGGCTTCCAGGAGTTGTTCTATGCTTGCACGACTGGGAAATCAGAAATGGGCCTGTGAGGCGCAGGATTACACCCTAGTACAAAAAGCAGCTGTTAAGCCTAAAACAAATACAGGAAATGTGAACATAAAGGCGGAACAAAGGAACTCAAGTTCTTTTAAAACAGTAAGATGCGAGAAGGTTTTGGTTTCAAGAGTCAAAACATCAGAAGAAAAGGGGGAAATAGTCTCACTGTTGTAGCAGCCCTCTTTTATCGGACTGCTGTTAGAGGAGTACTGATCTCATTGACCCATATTGTATTAAATATATGTGTAGACTTAAATAACTTTTGCACAGTGTTAAATGGGAGGGGGGGATGTTGAAACTCGAATATGCACAGTTTCTTCTAATCTGTTTTGAAATATATTTGCAGGGATCAGGGGTGATTCAGTATTTGTATTCGTATGGGTGGAAATCAGGTCTACTTCCACAGTTGCCATTGGCCCCATTGCGTCAGCCACAAGTGCCATGTTTTTGAAGTTAGTAAGTTATAAATATTTTCCCACTAGTTTCTTTTTTTGGTTATAAGTAATCTTAGCATGGGAAGAACCAACGTAGAAACAGAGGGATGTCCCGACAGATGCTTCACTACTATGTGAAGCAGTAATATGTGATTGTCCACCTTCTGATACTGGAGTGCTCTAGATTTGGGGGTTATTTGGGGGTTTTTTTGATTCTCAGCAGCAGCGGATTGGGTCGCTGCTTTGCACCGTTGGTAGTTGCAATCTAGAGTTAATCCAGTACAGCCCTCTGTCTTATGCCAAAAATAAAATGCTCTTTCCACACTCATCTCCCTTGATGCGGCAGATGGTCAAGAAGTTTTCCATTTAATGTGATAGGCCTGATTCTTTTCTTGCTGACACAAGTGTAAGCAGGACTTCAACAACCAAAAACCATTCCCAGGAAAAGAACTTGTATTTAATCATACCTGAATTCTAGTCATAGCAGGGCAAAAATGAAAGTTTGTGCTTCGCAAAGCCAGGCAACTGTAATGGGGACTGTGGAAATGCACATTGACATTGAGTGCTGTTTTAGGGAGGACAGGGGAAGGAGGGGGGTCTTGGTTGCCCCAAATCCTGGGCCCTTTGCAGCCTTGGGTGGCACTGGGTCTGTAACTGAATGCAGTGGCTGTTTAAAACGGCAGAATTGCTATAGAAGTGTCACACCTTGAATTTGGAAAAGCCCCTTATTTGGTACTTGAACAATCTTGCTTCTGTTTTTGAATGTCTGTTAATTTTTTATTTTTGTTACACTAACAGGGAATAAAAATCTGAAATGTTAGTGAGTCTTGTATGCTTGCTGCATTGTGCAGACATGAAACAGGTACTGCTTGTGAACCGTGAGGGTGAAAAGACAGGTTCAAAATACAGTTTTACAAAGCACTATGATGGGTAGGGGGTTGTTTTGTTTAGATTATGTTTAAAATCAGATTTTCTTACGTGTAGTTTCCTTGTGTTGATTTGCAACCTCTGCTTTTGGAAATGCAAAATCAAAGTAATGCTCCTGAAGAACAAAGATGGGGCTAGGCTTGCTCAAATTCAGCTTTCAGAGCGAATAGCTTTAACGAAGAGGAAGGGTCAGCATCCTAAAGCATCCCTCTTATTGTAGTTCAGTGAAGCAGTAGGCAGACCATGAAGTAGGACCTCCGCCTTGAACCACGAAAGGAGGAGGAGATGCCAGAGCAGACCCTTCCCTTTGGAATAATCGGTTGTACTCTCCTTAAATGTGTGTGCAAGGAGAGAGTTAGGAAGTGAACAGAAGTCCTTCAGGAGCTGCTCCTCTTTCTGTGTTGGAAGGNAACTCGCGTTGCTGATCCCCTCGTTTCCCTTGGCACAACCCGTGCAGCCAGAAGGGAACCGAGTTACTAGCCCAAATCAACGTGGGCCTGCTCGTGAGGCAGCTCGGCTAGTGAAGTACTGCGTGAGGAGTAGCTTTGGATGGGGTTAGGTGAAGTTTGTCCAACATTTTTGTGAATCTTGTGTTCTGTGGGCAGAAATACTTTCCACCGAATGGGAAGGGGAAAAAAAAAAAATCTCTCTTGAAATCTGTTCAGCTCCTTCCTGTTTGTTCACAGGGGCAGACAGGGAGCGTTGGCTTGTTAACCGTTTAGATGATGACAGTGCTTGAAACGCTGGTCTTTGGGGCTGGCTCCAAACAATTAATGCAGAATTTGCATATTTTTTTTATTGCTATTGGCATAGACTCGCTGTATTTTATGACTAGACTGACTATTTGTTCAAAAATTTGCCTTTAAAAAATGTAATATGAGCTTCAGAGGCAAAAAATAAAAAGCAAGAACGGGCCCTTATTGATAGAAAAACTGGCTCGTTGTTCAGCCTGTATGAGAGAAAGCAGCTTTAATTTGACGCTCCCTTCCACCACCTTCCCTTGGGGTTGCTTCTGCGAGATTGGCGTTGGCGAACGAGGTGAGGGATATTTCCCACACGCTCGCCAGGTTTTGGAGTGCTCGTAGCAAGAGGCTCAGGATCGTTTGGAAAAATGATTGCATCCAAAGACAACGAAGTGTCCAAGGGTGAACATCACCCCCCGGCATCGGTCTCGTCGCTTCAGGGGAGCTGTCGGGTGCTGGGGCCAGCTGTGAGCTGCCCCCGGCTCTCCCTCGGCTGCGGTGGGGGTTCATGTTTGTTGGCTGGTTGGGGTTTTGGTCTGTTTTGTTTCATGAGTGACTTCTACATCCAGCAAAGATACGTTTGATGATACCTGTTAATTTTGTATATCTGGCTGTTTATTGCACCATGGGATTGTAATGGTCTGCATCATCTGTGTGTGTGTGTGCGCGTGTGTGTGTGTATATGTACTGTATGTATATAGATATATGTAAAATATATTCACGTACACATTTATATGCATTAGCTGTGAGTGGCACTGCCCCTTAAAAATAAAACAAATGTCACTGTTAGCATATTCTGCCATGTGTTTAGGCAGAATTGGGTTTGTTTTTGTCAAATGAAAAGGAGTTTATTGTGTTCATCTTGCATATGTGCTTCTGAAATGCTGAACTCTGGACTTCCTCGGGGGTTACTGTTTTATTTGTCAGCTGAGTTGGGGTGTTGTTTACTCTGGGACGAAGCATTCAGCTTTGTTCCAAGCAAAGGTTTGGCAAAAGAAACCCTCTTGCCCTCCTGCAAGTCGCAGTGATGGCGTGCCCGTTTCCATAGCCCCCCAGCCCGTCCAGAGGCGATGTGCAGTGGGTGGTGTTGGTACCTGTCCCTTTGTGAGTGGACTCTTTGTGTAAGGTGTGGTCCAGTGTAAAGCATGAGTGGGTGTTTGACCTTGTATCGAGGGCTGAAATAACAGCACACTCCTTTGTACAGCCTTTGCATTAGTGTTTCTGCTTTTCTTTGACTTCTATTTTCTTTAAGGGAAACTGCATCGGTTAAGAACCTGCTTCTCCAGAAGCTATCGAACTGTTTTGTTTTCCAGATGAATTCCAGCATGTAACTTTGGTACTCTTGTTTGTTATTTGTGTAAAACCTGTTCTTCTGTCGTTTATGGTGTAGTTGGGGGGTGGGGGGGAAGAGAAAAAAAGGAATTCATGTAGTTTAACTTTAAAAAAAAAAAAAAAAAAAAAAAAAAAAAAA
>Ga0065711_1030460_pt1 | contig 32433 bp, 20 predicted proteins | sample Hoacrofraction12_FD_59098 | JGI IMG/M metagenome (GOLD analysis project Ga0065711, IMG submission 59098) | Hoatzin crop microbial communities from Cojedes, Venezuela - Epithelial fraction 12 v2 (version 2) | ecosystem: Host-associated > Birds > Digestive system > Esophagus > Crop | place...
ATGACATCAGCCAATTCCCTCAGGGCTCTGGGATGCATCTCATCAGGTCCCATAGACTTCTGTACGTTCAGGTTCCTCAGGTGGTCCCGAACTTTGTCTTCTCTTAGAGTGGGAGGGGTTTTGCCCCTCTGGTCCCCATCTTGCAGTCCATCAACAGCGGAGGGACGAGGAGAGAGGTTGCCAGTGAAGACTGAGGCAAAAAAGTTGTTGAGTACCTCAGCCTTCTCCTCATCCGTTGATAAGAGGTCGCCATCCTTGCTCATCGGGGGGGTACGCTTTCTGTAACCTTCCTTTGCTGGTTGACATACCTGTAGAAGCCTGTCTTGTTATTCTTAGCATTCCTTGCCAAGTTCAGCTTCAGCTGTGCCTTGGCTCTCTTGACCTCATCGCTGCACAACCGGGCAGCATCCCTATACTCTTCCCAAGATACCTGTCCCTGCTTCCACTGCCTGTGCAGTTCCCTGCTGCCCTTTAGTTTGACCAGCAAGTCTCGACTCAGCCATGCCGGTCTCTTCCCTTCCTTGCATGACTTCTTACACCCAGGGACTACGAGATCCTGTGCTCTATGGAAAGCGTCCTTAAAGATCTGCCAGCTCTGTTCTGCCCCTGTCCCTGAGGACCGTTTCCCAGGGGGTCCTACTGACAAACTCATTGAAGAGCTGGAAGTTTGCTTTCCCAAAATTTAGGGTCCTGACTATACCCCTTGCCTTTCCCATATCCCTTACAACTGTGAACTCCACCAATGCATGATCACTGCAGCCCAGGCTGCCTCCAGTCTTGACGTCACTGATGAGCTCACTTGCGTTGGTGAGCATCAGGTCCAGTATTGCATCCCCTCGGGTAGGAATGTCAATTACCTGGCTTAAAGCGTTATCATCAATGCATTCTAGGAATCTCCTGGATTGCCTGCCGCTCACTGTGCTACTTTTCCAGCAGATAAGTTCGTATCTTCACAAGTGCAAGGAAATTCTGCTATGACTCATAACATTTTACATGAATACTTAAAAAACCTGAAATTTTATATTTTCTCCATTGCCATGTGATTTCATTGAGTCCCAGTGTGAGGCTTGTAGCAGCAGCATTAGTTCTGCTGCCCTCCATACATTGTCTATAAGAAGAGTTGTGTTGCAGATGCCCATAGACATAGCTGAAAGAGAAGGCAGCTTTGTGAGGTGACTTTTTGCTTACATGCTCCTTTCTCCCTTTCTTCCGGACCCAAAGTGCTCTGGCTGTACAGGAGAAAGAGAGCGGTGCAGTCTTGAGAATCTGCATGTACAGGAGAAATATTCGCAAGTGTGAAGACTGCAAGGGGGCTGGGGATAAAAAGGTTATGAAGTTGAGGTAGGGGTGCATTGAAAAAGTAGCTATAAAGCCCACCTGAAGAAGACTGGGATATTTCTGAATTTCTGCTTTTTACACTGACTGCAACAATAACTTTTTTATACAGATTATGGAAAATGCAGAAATCAACAACATCATCAAAATAGTTGGACTACAATACAAGAAAAGCTATGAAGATCCAGAATCTCTGAAAAGTTTGAGATATGGAAAAATTATGATCATGACAGATCAGGTTAGTCTGAAGTTCACAGGTTTTAATATACAGAACTTCTTAAAATGTGATCTGTGCAATTTGGTAGGTTACAGTTTTGTGCATGATAACCTACCTCTGTTGTGACAATAAGGATGTATTTAGAGGCAATCCCTAATGTATGAGGTTTCTTTATGAGAATAATTTGTCTGTATGTGGTTTTGGATACTCCATATGAACTTTGCTGCACAGTAGCAGAGCTGCCAAAGTAATAATAAAAACATGTATAAACAAGAATGCTTTTGATAACTCAAATACACTGAAAGTAAGTACAAAATGAAACAGTAGATAAGGTAGTAACTGTAAAAGTCCAGGAATCCTATGCTTTGGATATTTGTGAAGCTTTGTTATTTATTCCCCTGAAAGGTTGAACTGTCAAGCATCTTAACACCAGTGAGAACTGTGGTCAGTCTTGGCTTTCTTCCACAAAGAATCAGCTCTGTGGTGTCTGGGAGAGCTGTCTAGCTCTCAGATAAAACATGCCACAGGCAAAGCAAACTTTGAGCTGCAACTGTGCACTTGGCTTGGAAGAGCTTATTGTTAGCTCAGGGACAGTGCCATTCACAGGTGGCTATTTTATACCCAGGTCCAGTTTGGAATCCAAATTAAAACTAAATGTTGCCTTCTATGTCTTCTGTCAACAGACGTTGTTTTGATGTATCCAGGCCAGTGAGTGTTTTTTTTGGTGGTTTTGGGGGATCTGACATTTTGTAAGATTTTGTAAGTGCTTTGTACCCCTCATATTTTCATATTCTGATTTAGGATCAGGATGGATCTCACATAAAAGGCTTGTTGATCAATTTTATTCATCACAATTGGCCATCACTGTTGAAACATGGCTTTCTTGAGGAATTCATCACTCCTATTGTAAAGGTATGGGTTCTATTAATGAGATTTTATTTCTTTGTTACAGTGCAACAAAAAGTTGATTAGTTTTTTTGGGTTTTGTGTTTTAAAGGCAAGCAAAAATAAGCAAGAACTTTCATTCTATAGTATTCCTGAATTTGACGAGTGGAAGAAACATATGGAGAATCATAAAGCATGGAAGATAAAATACTACAAAGGTTTGTTTACAACCAAATAAGTGAAACTCATGGATCTAAAAATACTTAATAAATGGGTGTTATGAAGTTTTATTTGTAGCTGTTCTCATGATAGTGTCTTCTGTAATGATTTTATAATATTCCCAGTAAAATAAAAGGGGTAAGATAATAAAATTTAGATTTTGAATACGGAGTAACTATTTCTTTTTATTGTGCAGGTTTGGGTACCAGCACTGCTAAAGAAGCAAAAGAATATTTTGCTGACATGGAAAGACATCGGATCTTATTTCGATATGCTGGTCCTGAAGATGATGCTGCCATTACACTGGTAAGAACTTATAAAAATGCTTCTATATGATACATTTTAGTTTCAACTTTTTTACTGAAAATGGCACTTGAGGAATTCTGAACAGGGGTGTTTATTTTGGAGTAACTGAAAAATGTACTTCTGGAAGAGAAAGAAACTTTTGGAAAAGATTTTGAATTTTAGAATAAGAGCTTTATCCATGCTATAAAATGAACTCTACCTTCTGCTTAGTAGCTTTGATCAATTTTGTGTGGTGTGGATTCAAGAAACATTGCGTTCAGACTTGGTTTTCAAGACAGAACACGCAAAAGAGTATTCTGAATAAGGTAATAGAGCCCAAACAAATGACGTTTCACATCTACTTATGGATCTGAATTTTGTTTCTGAGCAAGTAAGATCAGATAAATATTACTTACTCATTGAAGATATATCAATGTGGCATACATGTATTCATGCATGTGTTCTACATATCTAAAAGATTTCAAATTTAAATAGTTGTGTGCAGGAAAGTACTTGTGTTTCAAAGAGCGCTTGTGGAAGGACAAAGGGTGGAGTGACTGGAACGAAGCTGTTTTCTCAAGATATGTTTCACCTTTTATCTACTTTAATTTGCTATTTTGGTTGTAGGTGATTTTAGAGAGAAAAGGGGGTAGAAGAGGAAAAAGAAAAATGGGGTAATAAACATCTTAGACAAAGCAACTTTTTCCTTACATAGGAACTTTTTGCTTATACTGTGGATCTATTAAAACGATGAGTTTTTACTAACAGAAGGGTGTAGTAGATACCTGTTCTGTTGAAGAAAAACAGTTTGATATGTCAAAGTTATTTCTACCACTCATTTTGCTTCTGCCCAAGATGGACTTAAATAAAATCCATGTATGTGGCTCCCCATCCCAGAGAAGTGTGTTCATCTAGACAGAAAAGAAGTCTGTGTATTTGCATATACATTATATCAGCTGGTAGAGAGACCCTGAACTCCTTGATTAAATTTCTGAGCTCTATTTCTGCAAATAGCCCTCTTATACAGGCTGATATCTGAGGCCATAAAACCTGTTATAGCTGTTCCTCACTGTTGTCTAAAATGATATTCTGTCGATTTGAGATGAAGCTAGTCATTTCTGTTATACCGGGAACAGCTACTGACTAGTACTGGGTCTGTTAACAGAACCTTCACTTATACTCCTGCCCACATTTTCTCTGCTCATAGCTATAATCCCAGCCCCAAGTTTACCTCTGGGCATAGGTGGTGTAGAGATTATAGGCCCTACTAGGCCTCGTGATAGCTGTTCTCTAGGAAAACAAAAATTATTTCACATAGCAAATTCTTCAGCATTCTGAAGAACTTTTTTGCTAGCAAATGAAGTCTTAGAATAGCAGTTTTAGTGGAGAATGGAAAAAACCCTTTTTCATTCTATTCAAGAATAAATATTCAAGAATAATTTTTATTCAAATTTTTTATTCTATTAATTCGATTTTTATCCTATTAAAATAATTTTTATACTGATCCATCTCTTAGTCATTTATCACTTCAGTGGTTGTAGAAAAAGTATAGATACACTGAAAGGAGCCAGAAGAAAACTGTAAGAATTTGTTCATGTTTTTACAAAAGCCTAATCTTAAACCTTCAGATGCCCGACACTGTAAACAAAACTCAACAATTTACAAAGGAATTCATCTGATGCAAAACAGGGTGATATCACTTAGTGCCTTTCTCAGAGCCTAAGTTACTAAGGGTTACTGCTTGTTATGTAATACCATGGTCTCCAATGAAATGAAACTACTCATTGAACTCTTTTGGTGTGCTCCAGTTAGAGTCCTTTAAAATAGATAGTGCTGATGACTGTCTTCTTATGCAGGAGAGTGGTTGAAATCGGGATGTGATTCTCTCCATGTTTTTCTCTGAGAAAAAAAGTCAATACTTCAACAACTCACAAAAGTTTCCCAAAGTAGTTCAAATTTTGCTTACATCACATATTCAGTTTTTATGCATTCTTCCCTTAGTCTGCTGGAGAAGAAACTCACTGGAAGGGAACTCTGTTTCTGTAACAGGTCAAAGTCTTTCAGAATGTTCCTGTGTCTTTTTGTAGTGAGAAGTTGTTGCTTCAAAGTGACACCTTGTCATCGTGAAGACTAAGGCCCTCAGTCAGCTGGCTTAAACTCTCCTTTAGTCTTTTCATGCAGTGTCAATTTTGTCAAGTTGTCAATTCTCTTAAGAAGCCTAGGGCCAGCCACTCAGGAAGAGCTACAAATTATTAGCATTCTGTGACTGACAGATAAAACAGGGCATAGAGAGGACGTGTGTGGGGTGTTTCTCTAATACCTTCTAGTTCAGATGACAGCTGGTTATAATTTGGTCTAAATGATGAACTCAACCTTAAAATTATTTGGGGAAAGATCCCAGCACCTTTAAACTTGTGTATCAAAGGACAGCTCTGATATGAAGAGAGGAATAAGAATTATAAGATTTGTCTAAAAGTGTACAGATTTCAGGAAAGTAATATAAATTTAAATTACGTTCAGTGAGAGATCTGTCAGTTCAAAAAACCTTGTGCAACAATGTCCAAAAGGTCACGTGCTTGTACTGCTGCTTAAATGTAAACAGTTACATGGATTATCTTGTCCAAATAAGTATTATTGAGTACTTAGTGCAGTATACTTACAATTCAGACTAAAGTAACATACATTTACACAAACATGTGTATGCTGATGATTTAGTGTACTTGGAATCTTTTCAGGCCTTCAGTAAGAAGAAGATTGATGACCGAAAAGAATGGTTGACAAACTTCATGGAAGACAGGCGACAGCGTCGGCTACACGGCCTTCCTGAGGTGAGTCCTAAATAATAGTAATAAATCTAGTGGATGAGATCTAAATGTAACGTAGTTTTTGTATTGAATGAATTATGTATGTGTTTTTTTCAGCAATTTTTGTATGGTACAGCAACAAAACATTTGACTTACAATGACTTCATTAACAAGGAGTTGATCCTTTTCTCAAATTCAGACAATGAGAGATCTATCCCTTCCCTTGTTGATGGTAAGCTGATAATTCATTATGACTTGTTGCAACATTCCTCTTTATTGTTGTTTTTTTAAACCTGGGATTTCTATTGGAAATCAATATATTCAAGTAGAGAATATAAGAACTTTTGTATTTTGTTTGTTATCGGTTATATGCTCAGCAACTGCAGTGTTTCTTGTGTTTGGAAGTTTAAACTGTTGCTTTGCAGTCTTTTTACTTAATCAGACCTATTCCCTAGACCATACAAGTGCTTGGTTTCTAGTCAAACCATCAGAGAAAGGAAGTGCTTACGTTAATTAAAATTCAAGCTGGCAGCTGAGTGCAGATGAAAATGCAAATGTTTCCTCCTTTCAATCTTGTACCACAGGCAGTGTTTTAGTTGTTACTGACTTTCCCTGTAACCTTGATAGGATTCTGTCTATCAGGTTTGTTAACTCCAGCCTTGCAGTAGCACGAACATTAAAAGAAGCAGGTTATTAAGCTACAGTTTCGTTTGTAAAACTGTCTGCAGACCACGTGAGCAGGAATTTCTGCCTATGTTATTGTCAGTATGCATATGCTTAAACCAGCACATTTGTCTCCGCTTTCCAGTACTTTTTTTTATGTGGAGGTGGTCAGTCTGCTTGACATTGCAGACCCATACCAAAATATTCATGCAGCAGGAGTTTTTTGTATTTTAGATGAGAAAGTGGGGTAGTTCACAGGTGGATAGGGGTGGTAGCTTCCTGGTAGGATGGATCTCCAGCTCTGCTGCATAATGAGGCTGGGTTAGGTATGCAGGTATGTCTCTAGGGAATCACAGAATGTCAGTTTCTGTTTCAGCTTCTTCAGACTTGCTACCTCCCATAGTTGGGTACTTGGATTAACTGGTAGTGTCTGTGCAAGCATTTCATAGTTTACTGCTCTGGAGGAAGATTCACTATAGATGTGCAGATTTCAGGAGGTCATTGCTCCTTATAACATACTCTACCCTGACTGCTTTCTCAGAAACAGCAGAATGATTTTGACGAAACTTAAAATAAAGAACAAACTTGCAGTAGATAACTGTTCATTTGAATTGAAGTTCTCCAAGATTGTGTCTACAGAAGTCTAAGAAAATGAGAAGGGAACATATTTATTCATATATTTGTGTGTGCATGCGTGTGTGTATATATCTAATGGATGTATATATAATATTATACATATAGATAATTGCTATCAATGTTACACACATAATATTATGTATAACATTATACATATATAGTATGTACACTATTAAACAGAATATTTTATGCATTTTATATATAATTGCTGTCAGTGTTTCTGCCAACTTTGGCTGTCATTCTGCATTCTGGGCATGGATATGTGAACTGTTCATCAGGTGTAGTACTCTAGCAATGGTTTTTGTTCTTCAGTATCATCAGCTGATATATAACAGGCTAGTCTGATGGCAAATCTCAAAAAAAAACAGAGAGGAAGAACATTTTGACTATCTCTTCACAGTTACTAGTTGCCACTCTTACTCCTTGGCGATTCTCCTGTGTAAAGGAAATCCTCTCAACTTGTTACATTCGATAGACTTTTGGTAGAAAAACATGATGCAGGGCCATTGTAAAGAAAATTGGATGTTACGTATTTAAATGAAATGGAGATTGGAGTTAGTGTCTTTTTTTTTTTTCTCTTATGTTTGACCCAGGTTAGTAAAGACAACATGTAGCAATATTTTAGTGCATTTCAGAAATGTACGTGAATTAAAATACTGAATAGATCCGTAAGCATGCTCTAGAACTGATTACTAGCTCTAGATAACATGCAGAAAAAATGATGCAATCCATTCCACACAGAAGTTGTACTTAAGGTGTGTCTAAACAATAAAAATAAATCAGAAGATCAAAGAGACTGGCTTTTTTCTTGAAACTTTAAAAGATCTGAAAGGGAGACAAATAACATATCTCTTTGCTGAATTTTAATAAGTATTTGAGAATTTTGTACCAAAATTAAAATTTCAGAGTTCTCTAACTGTAGCTTACATGTACTTTACAGTTATCACTGTTGAACTTGTGTTGATATTCTTAGGAAAAAGATTTGCTGAGTAGACTGGAAAGAAAGAACTCTAGACTTGTGGAAGCTGTATATTTAGGATAAAGTTGCTGTTTATTAGAATGATGTACTGTATGCTGCATAGTAATGATTGGCTGAAAGGGTAATGTTTCCACTTTTCTGGTATCTTTTTCAATTTGGTGAAATATTTTTTATTATCTTAAAAGAACTGAGATATTAATTTGTTATTTTGTTCATATTACAGTGTGAATTTGTTTCTGTTTAATGTTTAGGCTTATTTTGAGAAATTAGAAATTATAATAAGGCAAAACAAGTTTATCACTTAAAAACATATGCTTGTGTATGTGTTGAAAATGGGATGTTCTTCTTAATAGGTTTAAAACCAGGGCAACGAAAAGTTTTATTCACTTGCTTTAAGAGAAATGATAAACGTGAAGTAAAGGTTGCTCAGCTGGCTGGTTCTGTTGCTGAAATGTCAGCTTATCACCATGGGGAGGTGAGTATGAAGGATGGTAAAGCTGTGAGGAGTTTTAGCTTATATAAAATATTAGGTAAATGTTTGCTGTATTGAAATTGCCAACCTGTTGACTAGAAGGCTACTAATCACATATTTACTTTTAAAGAAAATGAACCAAACAGGATGTAGCTTAATAAGACAGCATATTTCAATTCTTTCCAAGTCTTTGTGCACAGTGGTATCCCAAATAGTTTGTGGGTTATGGCAAAGCAGTAGATAAATAATTACCTAGGTAACTTCTAGATTCTCAAATCATAGGAATATAGGAACTAAGTAGTACGACAATTTTTATCTTACATAAGAAACATAGTCTTTTAAAGTAATAAGAAGAGATACTGTTCTTCAAAAACCTGATACGGTTTCAGAACACAGATTATTTCTATCTCCTGTTTTGTTTATATTTATCTGAAATATTAACAATAGTTCCCATATTAACAGTCTCTCTCCATCCCTGCTTCTCTGCCTTTATCAGCAATGAGTAGTAGTTTGTGCAATAGTAAGCACAGTCAGTCTGTGCCCCTTTCATTCCTCCAGAGAAGTGCTTAGAAAAAATGGAGGAGGCCAGGGGCTTTGATAAGCATAGCATGTAAGGACACTTAAATCAGGCAGGCAATGTGGCTGTGGAAGAGGAAGCATTATGTTTTGCCAGCAGCTCTTGTAACAGGTTTACAACATTCCTTTCTCAGGGAGAATACTTTTTAGAAATTGAATTCAAATTAGTCACACAATTCTCGGACATTAAGAACATATTTTATTGGCTGATTAGGAAAGGCTGTCTCTTATACTTGTTACTACGAATATGTATTTTCTTGCAGCAAGCGTTAATGATGACTATTGTCAACTTGGCTCAGAACTTTGTTGGCAGTAACAATGTTAATCTGCTACAACCTATTGGTCAGTTTGGTACCAGGCTTCATGGTGGAAAGGATGCTGCCAGCCCCCGCTATATTTTCACCATGCTAAGGTAAACACAAATGTAAAGCTAAATGCATGCTTTTAAAAAGCCTTGTTATAAAACAATCCTTTCAGAACACTGCAGGTTTTTTTGTGGGAGAGGAATTGGGGGCAGATTGGAATATTTTGATAGAAGCTCAAATTCCACTTAACATCTAGAAGTGTCCACATGGATTTTTTGCATGATTTTCCATGTGTAGAAGTGTTGTGGCTTTTAAGGAACTGGACTTTGAATCATGAGGCTGAAGACTGAAAATGTTTTGGATAAGTTACTGATCTTAAATTGTGACTTCTTGCAAAAGTAACTTTCAGTTTCTCTGTTCCGTGTGAAATCTATTCAGGTTCACAATAGAAAGTGTATTTCTACCTGGTGAAAAGTCCTGCAACTCAGCATAGACTTGAAAGTTGAGGTGGATTCTTTTCCCTTCAGACAAGTTTCTTCATATCAAGCTAAATTACACTTACATAATTAATAATGAAGACGAAATTTAATGGTGCTGATTTTTCACAGCTAATACCTTGAAATTCAGTTTGTCATGCAGAGTGTTAGAATGTGTTCCTTAATATAAATTACAGTATTTTTATAAGTTATGTTGCCTCTTTTATTTCCTAATTTCAATGTAATATTTTGCCTAAAATGCCTTGTAGTTTCTTCTTTTCTTCTAACTGTAAGCTTTATATGTAAGTATCAGGCTTTCTTCCCTTTCTCATATATGTTATTTCTGTAACAACCTAATTTTATACATACTGCTTAGTTGCATGAGATGCTGGAAGTAGTATTCACCCAGGACAATGTTCCAGATAAGCAAAAGGAGTCACCGGTATAACTTCTGTAAAATTTTCAGAGGCTGCTGGGCCTACAATTAAGCAACGAAGTTTTGCAACTGTTTGCATGCTGTGTTGCTTTATTACTGGGTGACGTACTGTTACATTGAACTGTGTGTTTTGAATGCTTCAAGGAATTATATTTTTGTAGATGTTAAATGTCATCAGTTACTAGTGTATTGTGTATGCGTGTTGTTGTGAAGGAAACAAACATCATCTGTTATGAACACACTCTTCCATTGGGAAGAAGTTCCTTTTCTCAGGAGGTATGTATATTGTACAAGAAAGGAAGACATGAGAAATATCTACAGACAGATTGTATCTGGACCCATGGGCTGTTAGAGCATTATGTACTTTACTCACTGGACTCCAGATAAACAGTTTTCTTTTTCTTTTTTTTAAAGCCCTTTAGCAAGGCTGCTTTTTCCATCAGTGGATGACAACTTGCTTAAATTCCTTTATGATGACAACCAACGTGTAGAGCCTGAATGGTATATTCCCATCATTCCTATGGTTTTAGTAAATGGAGCTGAAGGAATTGGTACTGGATGGGCTTGCAAACTTCCAAACTACGATACTAGAGAGATTGTAAACAACGTCAGACGAATGCTGGATGGCTTAGATCCCCACCCAATGGTAAAAATAATAGTACATACTGTTATTGAATATGTTTGCTAAACAAACCTTATTTTGTACTAAAAAAATTAATTCATATCACTTTAGAAATCCTGAATTATTGGAACATCTGGTTGGATTGTCCCAGTAATTTTCTGTAGGAACTTTGCTTGACTGTTGGGATGAGGCTGGGGAAGTTCACCTTGAAGAAAAAAAACATTGCCATTTATATTTTTCCAATTATTTCAGAGGACTGCTTGTTAACTATGCTGACTGTAAGCCTTCAGTGTTGCAAGTCTTACAGGGTAGTTATGACATGGCAGTAGAGTAAAATTTGTACCACTCTTTCCTTTTTGAGGTACTACTACTTATCTTGAACCAAACTTAACATGTCCTCTGACTTGTCTGAACTGTACTGTTTTATATATCTGTAAGCATAGAAGAAGATATTTCTTACTGTTCAAGAAAATCAGCAGCTTCTGAACTGCATCTAGCTTCCGTTCCTTTATTTAAAATTTTATAAGAAGTCTCGGAAGTGGTGTATACTTTAAAAAATTTGGACAGGAAGAATACCTGGATGAACCCAGAATATCTGTAACCAGCAGATGGAATGCGATAATGTAACCTTTACTTTACAACTGATGGATATTACTACTTTGCTGTGTTTACCAAGTCATAGAAGCAGAAACATCTTTTCTTCTCTTCTTAGATCACAGTTCACTGAGCGTGTGGTATCAATTTTCATGACATAGTGAATTTTCTTTTGCACATTCTTGGGAACAATGAATAGATTTTTTTTTTTTTAATTAATGCAATCCATTGGCCTTCCTTTAGGATTCCTAGGCCTTCTGTGTAGTCTCACAGTCAATTGAAGCTTCACTGTGGTTGAAAGAGGCAGTTCTGCCTCCATCTAGCTCCTTTCTGTATGCTGGTATGTGTTTGTGGCTGCATGGTAAGCTGGATAAAGGAATCAATTCAGTTAAAAAAAAATTCCCCACCCTGTTAGTTACTTTTAAACTGGATGGGTTCCACTATCATTGCCAAACAGCAAAAGAATGAAAAAATGGTCAGGGAAGGGAGCACCACTTCTGTAAAGTTATTGTGAGACTGGGGTGTTAATCTGCTTTCTGTCATTCCTTATCTGTGCTTGCAGTTTTCTTTAAAACAGAAAAAACAACAACAAGAAAAAGCCCACGAACAAAAAACCCACCACCTCATTGGGTTCAGCTGCATCTTCTTAATCATTTATTGACTCTGTAGACATTAAAATACTGGTTTCTGTCACTTGCATGTGTGTATTCTGTTTTTTCTGTAGTATTAAATCTATGACTTCAGATTTTCACAGGAATGAGAGGCTGGTTGACGGATTAGTGCAATATAAAGTGATAGCTGTGTGGTATATGGGAGACACATATTTTTCTGACATTTTATTAGGGAGATTATTACCACTTTGCTGGTTTTTGCAATTTCAGCTCCCAAACTACAAAAACTTCAAAGGAACCATTCAGGAACTTGGTCAAAACCAGTATGTAGTCAGTGGTGAAATATTCGTGGTGGACAGGAACACAGTAGAAATTACAGAGCTTCCTGTAAGGACATGGACCCAGGTAAGTAACAGTGAAATACATTTGCATAAAAACAAAAACAGTGGAAAATTCCATGTTAAATTATTTAATCCTACATCCGGATGAACTTTTAACACAATTTCTGTTGATTATACATACATGGAAGGGAGCATAGTTTCATTCTTTTGTGTGCCTTTTAGAAGATGGTTTTCAACTTGTGCCATCTACTGTCCATACTACAAAGAATACCTGCTTTTCCTGCTGAATTAATATTTAACCCCCTTTTTCTTTTGAGTTGACTTTTCTGTCCCTGTTAGATGCCTCTTATGTTTGTGCTAGTCTTAGCCTGCATTTTGCAGGTAATACTGGTTTTGTAAATTATAACTGGTATCAGATGTAATGCACAAAGCTTTGAAATCTTCTATTGTTCAGTTGGTTTAAGGAATTAGGGATTTTAAGAAGTGTTTCTGCTTTTTGCTACCCTCCTTTTAATAGGTGTACAAAGAACAGGTGCTAGAACCTATGTTGAATGGGACTGAAAAAACTCCAGCATTGATTTCTGACTATAAGGAATACCATACTGACACAACTGTGAAATTTGTTGTGAAGATGACAGAAGAAAAACTGGCACAGGCAGAAGCTGCTGGATTGCACAAAGTTTTTAAGCTTCAAACAAGTCTTACTTGTAATTCTATGGTAACTTTTTTATGTTTGGCTATCAGAATCCTTACGGTTGCTTGTTGTGAACTCAAATGTTTTTGTAGTGTACTTTGGTACTTGGTACTGAACAGTGTATTGTGTATTTGAAATTGTTTGAATAGTAGAAAATTGTAGTGATGACAAATATGAAGTCAATATGGATCAGCAAATCCGTTTTAGTCCTGATGAATCTTTCAAACCAAATTAGACAGGCTCAAGGTAATTGGTTTTCTGTAGCTGAAATTTTCCTGTGCAGCTAACCAAAAATGGTTAATGTTAAGTACATCATACAAATAACTTTCTGCCATATTATAATTAGATTTGAGTTTTAAACTTGAGACAAGTTATGTTTTCAAAATCGCACTTTAGGCAGTACTATTACTCCTCTAATAGGAGTTAAATGATCCAATGTTTCCACCAACATAAATCCCATTTTAGGTTGTAAGGTATAGAAAACACTATCCTTAAGCTGCTGAAGACATAATAGTGATGTAAATCACTCATACGGTTTATTCTACTAGTAGCAAGATGGGAGTAAGAATGTGAGTAAATACACATGGGTCTGTTATGAAAGGGGTTTGAATTTTAAGATAATTTCTGCCAGAATATTTCCAAACAACCTGTCTTTAAAAATACTGAAAAAAGTTCTTTTTTTTTTTATGGCAGATACTACTTTCAGATATTATCACAAAGCAAAAATACCATTACTGTTGCTATTATTATACAACTCAAAAGCTATGTGAAAATAGCTTAAAAATAAGTTAAAGACCATAGAATTGGAAGAGGAAAAAGGCTTTGCTCAACTCATTTTGTAGAGCGTTTTTAAAAAGTGAATCTACCAAATCAAGGTGATAGTATTTCTCACAGGTTTAAACAGCCATATGAGCCGCTGTGAGAATCTGTCTTCAAATTAATGTTTAACAGAATACAAAATGTTTTGCAGCTTAATCCTGCATTTTTCGCCGACCAAAATAAATAGTAAGGGCTGCTTTCTGTGTAAGTGTAGGAATTAATCTGCTCTAGTGTGAGCGTCTTAAAAAGTTAAGTGAGCTAGTCATTGTTCACCCAACTCCCAAACAGACCCTTTAGACAGATGAATTGCCCTTTAGAGGGGCTTATTTCTGTCAGTTGTCTGTAGAGGGCGCCTAAGGTGCCTGGTTCACTTAGAAATGTCTGAACTGGAGGTGGCAGAAGTCAGGCAGAATTGATTCCATCTGTGATGTAAAAATGATTTCTTACTTTGTGCTTGAATTAGAAGGATGGCAGTTCTCACAGCTGAAAAGTGGCAGATTTCACAGCTGAACTGAAAGATTATTGAAGATGCTTTTCAACTGTCATGTTAAATAGTTGTGAATCATCAGGTGCTACTGAACTTGTGCTTTAATATTTAGATAAAATTAGGCATTCAACTGAATTCAGGCATATTTCTCTATATAGCTGTCTTCCTGGGCGAACGTGTTACCATAAATCTCATCTTAAATCTACTTGTGAATAAAAATACAGTCTATCCAGCTATGTGCTGCATAGTTCCATAGTAAGGTTTGAGTTCACAGTTTTAAAAATACCACTTTTTGTATGATGCATATATATGTGCAATAGAAATAAACTCGTACTCAAAGGTTAACAAAGTTTGACTTATGCAATCTTTCTCAAGCAGTATATTATGTGTTTTATAGGTGCTATTTGATCATATGGGATGTTTAAAGAAGTATGAAACTGTACAAGACATCTTGAAGGAGTTCTTTGATTTGCGATTACATTATTATAGTTTACGAAAGGAATGGCTTGTGGGAATGTTGGGTGCAGAATCTACCAAGCTTAACAATCAAGCTCGTTTTGTTCTAGAGAAGATACAAGGAAAAATTACCATAGGTGAGTAAATGTAAGTTAGAATTGGTAACAATAAGGTAAAATGTGAAAATGATTTAAATATAGCAGAATGTACTTGCATGTAAGACACTTATTTTCATAACGCTGATTTTTTTTTTTTCCCCTCTCCCATGGTTGTGTTTGTGTCTTGTAGAGAACAGATCAAAAAGAGATTTGATTCAGATGTTGGTCCAGAGAGGTTATGAATCTGATCCAGTAAAAGCCTGGAAGGAAGCACAGGAAAAGGTAATATAACACATAACACTTTAAAAAGATTATTCATTACTCCTTATTGGCTTCCATTTTTAAAAATACATTAAACTTGTACAAAAATACTGTCACATAATATTGGTATTGTATATGAATAGTTCTTAGAAGAAAACTAGGTAATAGAAATCTGAAAATGGGAATGCAGAGGACTGAATTTCTTGATGTACCCAAATCAAAAGTAGCAATTTGGTCTCTGACTGGCTGATACATAAAATGCTACATCAGTTACCCCACAAATATAACTGATTTTCCCCTTATTATTTGTTTGTTATATGGTTGCAAAATGTAATTATTTGTTTTCTGTAATGAAACATGAATATTATGAAGCTATGACTTTTAAGCTTACTTCAGTAAATTTGACCTTGACCTATATTTATTTCTGCTGTTTTAATTGTTCTGAAAGATATACGTGACAAGTTTAATTTCATGTTTTACCGTGGAAAGATGAAACTAATGATTAAATAATCCAACTATAGAAGGTCACAGGAACATGGCCTTTTGGAAAGGTCCAGAAAAATGTTAAGGTTATTGAATCTGAGGGCACGCCTTACTGTTCTGTGATGGTGCTTTGGAGCAGTGTTACAGTTCATGCATAGAGCTAAGATTATTAATACTTGTAATTGTGAATATTTCACTTTAGGCAGCAGAAGAGGAGGACCCACAGAACCAGAATGACGATGCTTCCTCTGCTTCTGGCTCAACTTCTGGCCCTGACTTTAACTATATCTTAAACATGTCTCTGTGGTCACTCACGAAAGAAAAAGTAGAAGAGTTAATTAAGCAGAGAGATTCAAAGGTTGGTACACCATGGAAGGCTTATTTTGAAGTGATACAGTAATTACTGATGTGTCTAATTGTGAATATTCAGTTTTGATAGTATTTACTTTAGTTGTAACATAGTAACTTACGTTCTATAAATTACTTTCATGTTTTAGGAGAGAGATCTTAATGACCTTAAAAGGAAATCTTCTTCAGATCTCTGGAAAGAAGATTTAGCGGCCTTTGTTGAAGAGCTTGAAGTATGTTTTAATTTATGTATCTTTCTAAAAATGCTAATTTTTAATTAATTTAATTAAAAGCATTAATTAAAAATACTAAAAATTAAGAAAAAATAATTTAAAAATACATTTTGAATTAAAAGCAGATAGACCACCAAATAAGTGGGAAATCAGTACTGATTAGTTGTGTTCCTCAGGGATTGTCTCTTGCATCTATACGATTTAATGTTTGTTTCCACGTCAGTGATGATAAAAGAAAGATGACCAGGAGGAACTTTGTTTTCAGATGATACAAAAAAATGGGAGTAGTAACTGGTAATAGTAATAATTATAGTAGTTCTATATGATCTAATTGATTGTGAGGCAATAAGTATTTTCAAATGCAAAGCTGTAGATGTAGCAATGAAGTGTATAGACTGTAAGTACTATATGAGGGGCTCTTACTTTGCCTTATCAGTAATTCTGGAAAAAGTTCAGCTCCTATAGCTGGACAACTTGCTGAGCCTCAGCTTTTAATGTTGCCCGAAAAGGGCTGTTGTAATCTTTTGAAGTGACAGAAGATAATACAAATAAGATGTTTGTTTTATTTCTCTGTGTATTTGTGGTACAGCTGCAATTGGAAGTGTTCTGTTCAGATGTTTGTATTTCAGCCATATGTTCATACTGTGAAAAAAATGATTAAAGGACTAGAAAATGTGCCTTAAAAGTGACAGCTAGAACTACATTAAATGCTGAAATATTGATAAGTTACATCAGTACCCAGACACATACACGAGAAATAGAAACTTGATAAAAGAAAGCTTTTCCAGTTTTGCAGTGTCCAAAAGTTCATATTTATTTAATCTTGAATGAAAGGATTTTTTAACTGTACAGGGTAATGAAGAATTTACTCAAATTAAGTGGTTGGTTTTCCATTACTGTAAAGTGTGTTACAATTCAAGTGAGAATTAAGGGAAGTCTTATGCTCCATGTTAAAATGAGATGAATCTTAAATAATCAGCATGTTCCACTTTGTCCTCAGTAAAAAACAATGTGTTCCCCCCACCCTGCTTGTTTGTTAGAAAGTAGAAGCACAGGAAAGAGAAGATGTTTTGGCTGGCATGGTTGGCAAACCAATAAAAGGCAAAGTTGGTAAACCCAAGATGAAGAAACTTCAGTTGGAAGAGACCATGCCATCACCATTTGGCAGAAGAATAGTTCCACAGATTACATCTGCCATGAAAGCTGATGCCAGCAGGAAACTGCTGAAAAAGAAAAAGGTAAGAAAAAATGATTACTACAGCTAGTTTTTTGTTATTCAACTGCTATATTTTTATATTCTGGTAGCTTAAATCCAAACCGCTAGACCTTATGAAGGCTGTATTTATACTGTTTTGCTGACCTAATGCATGAATAAGTTAATACTGGGTTTCTTTTACATTTGTAAGCCTCTTGTGACTACTTATTGTTCAGGTGTTTCTATTGAGATTTCTTCTTTCTAAGCCTGTTCATCAAATGTCAATGTACTAGTCTAATTTCATTTATTATCTTCTATAAAACTGTTCCAGTTCTATTTTGGAATATAAAGGTGTAATTTATTTTATTTTGCCGAACTTTTTTATTTTTTTAGGGTGAAACTGATTCTCTAGCAATAAAAATGGAATTTGATGAAGAATTTGGTGGTGTGCCAGCTGAGGGTGGTGGGGATGACTCACTGAATACATCGGCCACAGCAGCTAAAACCCCTAAACCTAAGAGAGAGAAGAAGGAGCCTGGTAAGATCCTTACACAGTCATAGTTAACTTTAGTTGTGTATGCTAATTGGGCATTAAATATGCTTTTAACACATAGTGAGAAGGGAAATATACCACAATAATCACTATTCCATCTGATTTTCTTCCCCAAAGAGATGTGTGGAACCACTTAACAGAAATTTCAGCAGAGTACTTTCATGTAAACTGCTTTTCTGAGGGTGGTGGATCTTACATTTTCTACACTCAATTTTTGGGGGGGTTCTTAATCTTTGAATTTGTGAGTAGAAAAATAGAATATTTTTACATAATTCGACTAATTCTGTGCAAATTGAAATTTCTAGTTTGCATGCTCTCTGAAGCACATGGCATTCACCTTCAGTCTGAGTAATAGTATAGGTTGTAAAACTTTATTAAATAAATATATTTTCCTATTGACATAGTCAGTCATTCTGACTTAAAGTTATGCATATTATGGCCATTATTCTGACATTTAAAGTTATGCATATTATGGCTTGGCAGACTAACCAATGTCTATGTTAACTTTCCTTTTTCCTCTGTTAGTAGGAATTCATTATTACAGTTTGAAAAATACATAGTAACGAGGGGGCATGTAGTGGGTTAACCTTGGCTACATTCCAGGCGCCCACCAAAGCTGCTCTATCACTCTGCTTTCTCAGTTAGACAAGGGAGAAAAATGCAATGAAAGGCTCGTGGCTCAGTATAAGGGCAAGGAGAGATCACTGGCCAATTACCGTCATAGGCAAAACACTCAACTTGGGGAAATTAATTTAACTTATCACCAATCAAATCAGAGTAGGGTAATGAGAAATAAAAATCCAATCTTAAAACACCTTCCCCCCACCTCTCCCTTCTTCCTTGGTTCAACTTCACTCCCGATTTCTCTACCTCCTCCCCCTTAGGAGTGGCAGAGGGGAACAGGGAATGGGGGTTGTGGTCATTCATCACACGTTGTTGCTGCCACTCCTTCCTCCTCACACTCTTCCCCTGCTCCAGTGTGGTGTCCCTCCCACGGGAGACAGTCCTCCAAGAACTGCTCCAACGTGGTGTCCCTCCCATGGGCTGCAGCTCTTCATGAACTGCCCCAGCGTGGGTCCCTTCCACAGGGTGCAGTCCTTCAGGAACAGACTGCTCCAGCGTGGGTCCCCCATGGGGTCACAAGCCCTGACAGCAAACCTGCTCCAGTGCGGGCTCCTCTCTTCATGGGCCCACAGGTCCTGCCAGGAGCCTGCTCCAGTGCGGGCTCCTCTCTTCATGGGCCCACAGGTCCTGCCAGGAGCCTGCTCCAGCACGGGCTCTTCACAGGGTCACAGTTTCCTTCAGGCATCCACCTGCTCCAGCGTGGGGTCCTCCATGGGCTGCAGGTGGAGATCTGCTCCATCGTGGACCTCCATGGGCTGCAGGGGCACAGCCTGTCTCACCATTGTGGTCTTCACGGGCTGCAGGGGAATCTCTGCTGTGGCACCTGGAGCACCTCCTCCCTCTCCTTCACTGACCTTGGTGTCTGCAGAGTTGTTGCTCTCATATTCTCACTCGTCTCTCCAGCTAAAGTTGCTGTTGTGCAGCAGTTTTTCCCCCTTCTTAAATGTTATCACAAAGGTGCTACCACCGTTGCTGATGGGCTCAGCCTTGGCCAGCAGCGGGTCCATCTTGGAGCTGTCTGGCACTGGCTCTGTTGTACCCAGCAGCTTCTCACAGAAGTCACCCCTGTGGCCTCCCTGCTACCAAAACCTTGCCACGCAAACCCAGTACAAGACTGCAACAAAAAAGAAAGCTAAAGAGAGAGAAGGTTTAAGCATGAGGTTTGGGGGGGAAAAAAAAAAAAGGACTAAAAAGTAGTTAAGCAAATATTTCTTCTGAGAGAAGATCTGTTTTTAATTATTTAGGGGATTAGCCAACCTGAATAGATTAACTGAGTACATGAGTTGTCTACCTGCAGCTCATATCTACCCTAGGTGGTGTTGAGCCAGAGCCTATTAGCCCAGCTTGACCTGAGCTTGCCCTGCATTGACCGCATTGTTACCCCCCAATAGGGTATCCTCTGCTTCCCACATTGATTGGATTTTTCCAATAACTTTTCATGATTATGTTCCCTGAATAATGGGAAAATTGCTTGTTCTTTTCCTGGAAATCCCCAGCAACCTTTAAAAAAATGAAAGTTTGACTGCAGAGGAGTTAGAACTTCAAATTAGAGACTTTTATGTTTTTCAGTCATAAAATAAATTTGTTTGGCAGCAGCAGATCAGGTTCTGTGTGAAATAATTTCGTCACACTAGATTTTTCTTCAGGAAGGAGTAGAAAATTTACAACATTTAAAGGAGAACTTTTTAAGATAAAAATTTATGCTAAATTTATGCATCATAGTTGGTTAGAAAAGATGAAAATATTTTTTTACCCTGACTGTAGTAAATACTTTAACTTGTGGCAGGTACTAGGGTAAGAAGAACACCATCATCTACGAAGTCTGGTGCAAAAAAAGTGAAGAAACGAAACCCATGGTCAGATGATGAATCCAAGTCTGAAAGTGATTTAGAAGAGAATGAGCCTGTGATTATTCCAAGAGACTCTCTGCTTAGGAGAGCTGCAGGTACCCAAGCTTTTGTGAATTGCGCATTGTGACTGGAAGTTTAAACTGCAAACCTACATTTTCCTTTGACCATAGCCTTTCTTCAGGACATTATCTCCTAGAGATAGCTTGCGTTACATTTTCTTCACTGTGCAGTTAGGAAAAAGACTCCTAATGTCAAGACCAGGAACTTAGGAGTCGATGTGAAAGGTTTTGTAACTTGTTCTTTTCCCGTATTGTAAACACTAGAATAGAAATTACTCACAAAACTACTGAATTATACAAGAAATAGACAAGATAATACCATTGCAAACAAGCAAAAAATACTCTAATGCAATTATACTGTCAAATAAGGCCCCAAAGCCCAAATGGCTAGTAAAAATTTATCCAAAAAAATTCCGAACAGTCCATGAAAATCAAGAATATCAGAGACTGAAAGTTTAGAAAATATATAAATATTTGATAGATTAAGGAAAACACACAGATTTTTCTGGAAAAAATGTTGATCAATTTTTCAATCACTTGATTAGGAAGAATGTTCAAATGATAGATTGAAGAAAACATCAATTGTAACTGAAGGATTCTCATTCCTTAAAAGTACTTACACAGTGATGTCCTTATAGTGCCATTAGCTGAAGGTATCTGAGCAATCTACAAGTGGTGTTAGATGTTTGGAAACACTTTTGATTATGTCCCTTTATTCTTCCAGGCTCAGACAAGTTTCTTTTCCCCCAGTCTTTTGTCTTGTACACTCTGAGGCAGGGATTGTTTAGTGACTTCCACTTTATTTATGTATTAACATAAACAGCTATCTTGAAATGTGTTTATATGTGATCTTTGGTTTTCAGCTGAGAGGCCCAAGTATACTTTTGACTTCTCAGAAGAAGAAGATGATGGAGATGATGATGATGATGCCAACAACAATAACGATTTGGATGAGCTCAAAGTAAAAGCCTCTCCTGTTACAAATGACAGAGACGATGAGTTTGTGCCCTCAGACAGTTTAGAAAAAGATGAATATGATTTTTCCCCAGCCAAATCAAAGCCATCTCCAGAGTAAGTAATGTAACTCAGCAGTATTTCTTTACTAATAATTTTTGAATGCAGAAGTCTCTGAACAAAACTGAGAAACATCAACTTGTTATAACTCTACATGTACCACGTAAAATAAAATTTGTACATTTCTGGGAAAAGCATATGCTATCTCAGCCTTGTAATTGACCTGTGCAGAGGTAAACATCACTTACCACATTATGGTACACTATCAGTAATACCATCTGTATTTGGTAAGATTCTCCACTTTCAATCTTGTGCCAGTCTGGTACACAGAACTATTGAAAAAAATGTGCTTCTGTTAATTTTAAATGCCTGAAGTGCATGACTGAATGGTGATTTTAGGGGTCTGACTGTTGCAAGCATATACAAAAATGCTAGAAATGCTTTGTAGTGCTAAAACAGGAATTTAATCTCATATGGATATTATAATGTCTACATATTTCAGTATGTAGTTAATGCAACTCATTTAATTTCTTTTTCCTGTTTGGAAGTAGAAAAACGTCTCAAGACAAGAAAAATCAAGACTTTGGGAACATCTTCTCTTTTCCGTCTTACTCTCAGAAGGCAGATGATGGTGAGCTCGTTTTCACTATTTATTAAATCTTATAGCAGCTGTTGTGGAATATATTAGGGAGTTTATGTGGTATACACAAACTTTACACAGTAGTTATAGAAGAAAGATGTCTAGATTTATAAAGGGCAAAGTGGAAGGAGGTTCTGATCCTTACAGGAATGAAGCTTGTATCATGTATAAGAAAGTCACAGTACGTCCATAGCCTAGCTGTAGTATCAGAAGCACTTTTTTTGAGGTTAATTTTGACTGTAATTAATATTGATGACTTAAAATATGCAGTGAACAAATCTTATTCTAAACATACGTTGTGATTGTAGATACAACAAAATTGGACAGTGATGAAGAGGATTCTGCTCCTGTTTTCTCATCATCTTTTGCCCCAAAACAAACAGAGAAAATTCCAAGTAAAACAGTAGCTGCTAAAAAGGGTACGTATAGGGTTGTCCTGTAAGCCAGTCCATTTATTTAAAACTCATCTCCTCCACCTTTGCACTGTCTCTTCACATCTTCAAAGTGGGAACTGCATTCATTTATTTTGAACTTGGTGAAATTCAGCATAGGGTGTGAACGTCTTCCAGTTCCTTACTGATATTAATTTCGTTCTTTCCACTGGCTACTGTAGTGTCAAAACTTAATACTTTCCGTGTATGGAGTTCATGTTCAGCCTTTGATGAGTTGAACTAATGGAAGGTTTTTAACCTCCAGGAGTAAGAGAAACGTGATGACCTTAGGGTCGAAGATAGTCTTGTATAATGGATCTAACTTACCTACTTTAAAAGGAAAGAGTGCAAGGGCAAAGAAGGAATCCCCAAGAAATATTTGTCCTAAGTAGGCTATCGTAGTAAGTTCCACTTGGCACAGTTGTTTTTCTTCTTGAAACAGAGGATGAAATGTTCTCCTTGAACTTCAGAGGTGTAAATTTTTTCAATTATTAGTCAGGCCTTTACAACTGGCATCTTGCAGGATCTTACATTGTGGAATTAGGGACAATTCCAAGAAGAGCATGTTTATTATTTGGATTTGTTTCTGTGGTGGTGCTTGAGTATTTATAGGAGTTCCTCTTTCTACCTTGGGGAATATTGGTTTATCGGTTGTTAGTGCTACTTTTAAGAGAAAAGACTTGCATTTGTTTCTAAATGTGTTTTAAAGATTATGCTAGACATTTGCCGCAATTGATGGTGAAAATGATGTTTTTTCTTACCTAACAGTAATTTAAATAGGTTATAAAATACAGTTCTTAGGACATGAGATCTTTGCCTTTCTTCCTGTGTGTCTTTCAGATAATTTCCTTTTTTCTTGCTGCTCAGTCTTCTGTCCTGCAAAAGCATTTTTTTCCTGTGATACTGTGGCCTTTGTTTTTTAGAACTTGTTTTGACCAACTTGCAGCTGAACTTAATGTATTAATTCTTCCCCAAAAAGATATCTCAAGGAAATCTGCAAGAAAGCAGCCAATTACAATGGTTAACTTACTCTCTTAACGATGAGATAAAAATATCTTGTGTTATATGTTAGGTACCAGTGAATTGCAGCATCTTTTCATCCTCTCCCCCATTGCTTCCCTATCTCTTTCTTGCTGCATTGTGTCCAGTCTAATTTGTAAACTGTTTGAATCGGTGAACGTCTGAATGCCTCTCAAACACTTTCAGCTAGTAAAGTTCCATAATACAATAGATCAAGACTGTTTACAGAAATAGCTGATCTCTAATAGCATAGTCTTTTATGTTAGACTTCTGTACTGCAGTAAATACAAGAGAGAACTGTGTATGCAGTAGCTAGGCATGGATGCAATCTAGCATTCAATCTCTTTCTCCCGCTCTTTTTTGAAGGCCTGGATGTGATAAGTTGTCATTAACCTAACTTGAAACCTTAAAATACAGCTGTGCTCTGTTTCCGAGTTTCTAATTAACCTTTACACTCACAAAATAGGTATAAACAGGCTCTCTTTCAAGCAAAAGGTAGTTTTTTTCCCCTTCAGAGTACTCTCCCTCTCAGTGCATGACAATATGACAGGTTGCTTTCAGCAGTTTTAGTCTCCTTTGCCCAGATTAGACAAGACCGTAGTTTCATCATCACAGTTTGACAGTGCAGTGGTGACCTAACAAGCTTAGTTAATTGGTCAGCTGGTATCCTGGTAGTAGTCTCCTTCATTCTGATCTTCATGCCCTGTATCAGCAGCCCCCTTCAAAACCCACTTTCTGGTAATGTAATATTCCATCCACTCACCCTCACACTGGGAACGCCTGTTGTGTGGCTGCAACAGTTTGATTTCCCGTGACTTCAGAGCTTGGGTTTGAAAGGATAGAAAGCTGAAACTGAAGAACCTTTTGTTGTGCCCTGCTAATCTGTACAGCCACGTTCCATTCTTGATGAGAAGAAATAAAGGAATTGGTATGACTTTGGATTCTTTTCAGACTTCAGTCAATTTGAGACAAAATCTCTTGACCTCTGGTGTTCACTACAGAGGATCAAGAGGCTGCTGAGCTTGCTCTCCATGCGCTGTTTGAGAGGTCTGTGGTTCTAGTGCTTTATAGTAAGCCTAAGGGAAATCTGAAAAGCAGTCTTACTCTTTGATTATAAGCAGCTGCTTACCTTGAATATCCCAGCCAGCTGCTGAGATGCTACCAGTGATACATACCCTTCGCGTCAGCTGTAGGGCTGATACCTTTCCTGGACTTTCTACCAAAAACTTCGGCTGCTTGAGAAGCCTGTGTACGTCGACCCCACTGCAGACTTCCATTTCATGTATTGATACTTAGTGGAGAGCTTGGCAGAGCTGATTCTGGTCTGGTTGTTGTCGGAGACCCTTCCCACTTGTGCAGGCACTAGGTATATAATCTAACGTAGCAGTTCAGAGTCCCACTAGAGCTAGTAGAGAGGGAGATGCGTGTTCCGGAAGCCATGGACACTGTTGCTTTAGCCATCAGGTAACAGTTAAGAGGTTTGCTGTCCTTTGAACTTGGTGTTCTGCAGGTAGACTCCACAGGAGTTGACCAGTGATGACAGGCTCTGTTTCAAGGGAAGAACAAGTCTAGTATTCATGGCAGTGTGTCACACCTCTCTTTCATTCCCCAGTGATTTCCTTCTCTCCAATTCCTTGTCTGTCAGTGAGAACTCTGCCCCTTTTCTAACATCAGTTAACAATAACTCGAGGACTCGGGGCCAGCTGGAGTTAGTTAGATCTCACAGTTATGTGCTGGGTAGTACCTGTCAGTGGAGCATACTTGGCTTCTGTCTGGTATACAAATTTCACATTAACAGCATGAGAAATGGTGCAAGGCACAATTACCTGGCCAAAACATACACAATGCTGTAGGAGGACGTCTAAACCTCAGCTCCCGATACTGAATGCCACCTAGATGTGAAATGGATTCCTTCTACTAAGATCCTCTTGGTCACAACTTCTGCTTGTCACCTTCAAGTTGATGATCCTTCTGAATCTTTCCCTTCCCTGCTCCTTAGCCTATGTGTCTTATGCTGATAAAGCTTTTTCCTGTATGAAGGACTTTGTTGCCTTAATGGACCTAAAATCATGTAACACTGCCCCCTCCTTTACTGATAACTAGATACTTAGTTTTGGTGATGATTCTAGAAAGTATTCCTTCTGCCTTCAGTTGCTGTGTACTTTTTCCAGGCTTACTGGTAGGTCTTTGTGGCTTACTTAGCTGTATTAGCACAAAGTAAAACAGTTTTTTTTCCAGCTGAGATGCCTAGAGAGACCTATTATTTCAAGTTGCTTTCAAATGGTGATTCCTGACTTCCATCCTAAGTATTGTGGCTTCCCTCTCCAGTTCTTATCCGAAATGCTGCTGTAGCCAACACCATTTTTGTTCCCATCTGTTATGCCAAAGGCAGCTTTATATTTTATGTTGTCAGGACCTGATACTTGGGCTACCCAGCAGGTATCAGCACAAAAAGCTGGAAAGACGTAACTGCCTTTGTGCACTGCCTCTCCAGCGGCAGCATTTTAAGGAATCCTAGCCAAAAAGGTTGTGGAGATGCTTTCTTGTTGTCTGAACACATTCCCCTGGTGATACCATAAATGAAAGCTTGGCTTCTCAGAAACGTCCAACGTTCCTGGTATCTGGAGTGTTTTTACATGTGTCTCATCATCTTTGAGGTGTTCATGGCTGATAGGGCGTAGGTCACGAGTGTATCTGAGGTTCCTGCAAAAGCCTGACTCGTCTGTGAGCATACAGAACACCTTATCCGATGATGGGAAGGGTCTTTTCCAACCTAAATGATTCTGTGATTCTGTCCCTTGTCGCCCATTGTGTGAACATACCAATAACTGTCCTTTAAAGAGTGCAAGCCTAGTTGCATAGCAGTAATTGAAATGCTGTAAGAAATCCACAGGTGTGTCCCCTTCCTGTCCTTCCGGCTTCCTCTGAAGTGCCTTTTCACTGAGATTGACAGAAAACAACGTCAGCGAGTCAGACGCGCTGTCTCTCAAACTCCTGCAGTAGTCATGGGCAAGGTTGTCCTGCAGTTGTGTCACTGTGAAGGCAAAAATGTCACAAGCAGTGAGCTGTATCTGTAATGTAGCCAGACGCGTTTGAAGTATCCAGCCTGGACAACTTCTGTCGCTGCTGTAGTTACTGGTGACCCGCTTTGTGCTCGAAAAGATGAAAATGTATTTGATCAAAGCACTGGAACCTACTCAATGCACTGATACGCCACAAAGTATGATAAACCTCCTGTTTATGCCATGCAGCTTTAGCATAAAAGCGGAACTGTGTTTTACCCAAGTGCAGAAACCGCTCCTCTTGTTTTAATAGCTGCCATTTATGCTGTAATTGGCGTATCTAATAAAAATTTAATACTTCTAACCAATACATGAATTTAACATCTTTAGTATCTCTAACTTCTAACAGCAAAACTAGATGTGCCCCCTAAACCTAAAAGAGCTCCCAAGGCCAAGAAGGTGGAAACTGTGAACTCTGACTCAGATTCCGAATTCGGCATTCCAAAGAAGACTGCAGCACCCAAAGGTAAGCGTTTGGTGCTGTGCTGCTCAGCACTCACGCCTGCGCTCTCCCTAACACAGGCTCACAGTCGTTTTTTGTGAGGAAGCGGAGCTAGCGTCTCTCAAATTAGAACCACATCATTGATTTATTAGTAAATTAATCACTAGTAGATTACTCAGCTATGAGCCTTTTCTGTGGCAAATACAGCGTAATGACTTTCCGTGACAAACAGTGCATGGACTTTTTATCTGACCTTCACTGTTGGGAATGTATTTAATAGCTCCAACCCCCTCCCTTTTATTGTTCATCAGCTCTACTGGATACTGCTTCTTTTCTTTGATCTCAGCTTTTTACAAGACAGTAAAATTCTTGTAGTAATTCTAGTAAGTAGTGTTTTCTGGGGTTTTTTTATACCAATTCGTTTGTGTCCCAGTTCTCGGTTGTCAGAGTCCTCCCAACACAGAAACCAAGCCGTGTACTCAGAGGACTCTGTAAAGGATGTGCCAGTGTCAACAGTTGAGGTTAACAGTAAATTTACTAAATAGCAAAGGTGAATTAACACTGTGTGATCGGCACAGAAGGTGACCGAGGACTTGTGTTACTTCAGAAGTCCAGAAGTCATTACCTAATGAAGTTTGTCCCCGTTTTGAATGAGCAGCTTGAATTGCTTGGGTGAATGGTAACTTTGAAAGAACTATAAAAGATTTAAAGCAGAGAAAATAAAATATATTGTATTTTACTGCTGTGGTGAAGAAGCTTGAGTTGTTAACTAAATTTGAACTCTAACATGTAGACGTACTAAAGTAATTTCACTAGGTTTTTTTCAGTTTGCTGAACTCTGGAGGTTTATTTATTAAAAAAAAAAGAAAACAAAGTTAAATCTCTCACCTAGGAAAAGGCAGAGGGGCAAAGAAAAGGAAAGCATCCAGTTCAGAAAATGAAGGTGAATACAACCCTGGGAAGAAAACACCTAAATCAACACCAAGCAAGGTCAGTTCCACCTTACACTCTTCTCTCCTCGTAAGAACCACCTAATGGCGTACTTTACATAAAGGTACACGTTCTTATTATGGGATGCTAATACGATAATGAGGGTTTAGATGTGTTTAGAAATTAGAGGTTAGAGGAGGTTTTCTTCAATTCTGAGTATTAAAAGGGAGAACGTGCGCGGCATCACAGCTGATTTGTCTTTTCTTTTCTAAAGAAAGCCAAGAAGGCCGCTTTTGACCAGGATTCTGATGCGGAAATCTTTCAGTCAGGCTTCACCTCTGAAACTGCCCCAAAGCCACGGACAGGCCGGGCTAGGAAAGAAGTTAAATATTTTGCAGAGTCTGACGAAGATGATGATTTTGATATGTTTAATTAAGTGCCCAAAGAGCACGCAAATGTTTTCCAACAAATATCTTGTGTTGTCCTTTTGTCCCTTCTGTCGCAAACTTTTGTACATTTGACTTATTTTATGTGATAATGTAATTGATGGTTTTTATTATTGTGTGTAGGCATTTTAACATTTTGTTCTTACACCTACAGTTTTATGCTCTTTTTTACTCATTGAAATGTCATGTATTTGTCTGACTGGCTTGTAGAGATGTTCTAGACAGCGGTGCTAAAGCACATTTTAATTGTCATGGTTGCAAACAGCAAACCTGCTTTTTGAAATGAAGTTTAAACATTAAAAAATGGAAAACTACCATGCGTGTGTGTAAAAATTTGGACTAGAGCGACTACTTCTACACAGTTGGGTTTTTTTAAAATAAATATATTTTATTCTTTGCCAGGAGACTCCATGGAAAAAGGTAAACAGTATATGAACATAGAAAGCATTGTTAAACAATCTCAATGTACAAACAGAGCCAGTGAAAGTACATCACAGACTTGCTAGAATATATAAAAAAAAAAAAAAAAATCCACTAGTGCTTTAAATGAAACCTAAGAAACTGACACTTTAAATCTGTTAACCATTCTACCACAGTTTTCACTCTGCTTCATGGTGATTTAACAAGGCCAAGAAGGCAGATTCTCTCCTTGTGTTTCTGGAAGTCCTAGCTGTACTTCCCTAGCACCGGGAAGGCTGGGTGACCCAGCGAATTCCGGGCAGTCGATTCTTAAGGAAATACCCTGGACTCGCCGATTCAGAAGGTGTACGTGAGCCTGCTGGTTATCATCCCATGAAGTTTCCCTAATGGCTTGTGAACAAGTAAACAAAAACATGGTAACACTAAAAAGTGTTTCTGCCTTGGAGGCTATCATTACTGTAGAGATGGAGTAGTTAATGGTGTAGCTAGGTCACCAGCCAAGTAAGAAACCACTTCTTTAAATTTTAAAGTGACGTTGACAGTGGAACAAATGACATCCAAGTAACTGAGCTGGCAGTTAATGCTGCTATTGATGTCTTTTCTGCTAGTGCAGTGAGTTTTTGGATACTTTTTACAAGGAAGGAGATGCAAATTGAGGGCATCAAAGACAAGTTTTTGTATCGAACTAAATCAGACGGTCCTTTAAACTTCCTTGTCTGGATGGGCACAGTAGTCCATTCCGTACGGTTGGTGTCCCGGTCCTTTCAGTACAGGAGGCAAAAGGAAAGCACCAAACATCCAGAACAGAAAGCACAGCCACACATCTGTATGTACAAAGTCATCAGAAATGCAACCGGGATTTAAACTTTGAGATCTGTCTTGTCACCATGCAATCTTGAATGTTCGGAGGAGAGAACAGAAGCTTAACTATTTTTTTTGCATGAAATGGCTGATTTAGAGTTTCAAAAGTTTGCATTTTCTAGTTTTAAGAGTTTAAACAGCAAGGAGTATATATCGATACATATGAAAATTTCTTGGTCCTTGTCGAGTTTTTATCTATATATATATACATATATAGATATATATTAAGTCCAGAAACTAAGCAGCAGTAAAAATGTTTTTTCTTGCTTTTCATCCCTGTACATAAGGTATTAGGAATGTCTGAAGTAGCTGGAAAATGTCTTATTGCACCATAGGGGATTGACTGACACTGCTGTTCTCCACTGAACTGGGTGAGATGCTGGGGCTGTGTTCTGCGGTATTGCCGTTTGAGGTTGGTGTCAGTGGCTCGTGTCCTTCAGAGTTCTCCAACATTTCCTGAATGAGAGGTGGCATGGATCCAGGAATTTCCATTTTCAATGTAATGACACGTTCCGCACCTGTAGAAAGGAAACAAAAAGTCCTTTCCATTAGTGTGAGTCGTACAATTTCCTTTTGGCTGGCATCATCAGTAGTAATTTCAGGGTCCGTTATTTTAATGGAGCTGGTGCCTCCTTCTATACTTCCTGCATACAAAATTATGTAAGGGAACGACTTCATTCATTACAAGAACAAGGAGTTAGGTCAGGAGTCCTTAACAAATTAATTTAAAATTCTGACACGGCAACTGACACAGGTAAATTGGAAGAACTGCTGCTTTTCATAGCAGGAACCAAAATGGCACTGAGTTATACTGGAAAATTCAAATGTGACCACACAGATGCCTTTATGAATTGGAATCTACCTTACAGGTTTCAGTCTGTACTGGCTCTGCAGTGACTACAGAACGACAAGAATTCTGGGGATTTGCGTTCAATGGGTGAGGCGAACCCTGTCAGAACTGCAGTGATGGAAGTCAGAACATCTCTCTCTCCCACACAGAAAACTGTGAAATAAGAATCAGAACTTAACAAACTGTGGTTTTATAAAAGAACAAATTCAGGCAAAAGGATACTGTTTTTGTGAAGCTGCCTCCGTAGTTCTCGGGCATGTTCTCTTCTGCTAACGCACCACAGCAGTACCCAGAAACACTGATCCTGTTTGCATCTGACACAACCGTCCGGGTTACGCTGTGTCAGGCGTAACAACGAGCATTCTTCTCTAGAGCTGGGTTTGCGGGACAGCGGGCGCAGGACTAAACACAATTCCTGCATCAATCCAATTAAATCGCGCACTTCTTTCTATAGACATAGCTATAGCTTAATCTCTGAACTTAGATATATAAAGTGTAGCCATTTAGGTTGTAACATAAAACAAGCGTACTGAAGTGATTTAACAGCTGTTTTTTTCCCCTGAAGTCTTCTCAAAACCCCTGTCAAATGAAATTAGTAATTTTTTCAAAAGCATAAACCCAATCTATAGCTACATCGGTACCTGCACGTACAAGCTCATGCAAATCTGTAGTTGAGGAAGCACAGCAAGGAAGCGGAACTGCATCAACCACTGTAAAAAATAAGAACTGCGGCACTTCAGCCTCTGGCTATTCAGGCTGGCACAGCTCTGCCACAGCTCCCCGGGATTCTGGAGATGAACACACGCCAGACAGCTGGCCACGTCCGCAGCTGGGTGGTGGGGAGACAGGGCTACGCGGACGGGAGGAGCAGGGTCACCGCCGCAGCCGCAGCACACCGCGCCAGCACAGGGGTGACGGCCCCCTGCCACCGTCAGCAGGGCTGCAGCACGCGGGGAACCGTGCTGGGGCAAGGCAGGCACCCAGCCACGGCCCCCCTCCCCAGCACAGCGCAGGCTGCGTGCCTTCCGCACGATCAACCGACCACACACCAGGCTACAGAAAACGTGAGAACAAAACTGACCTAGGTGTAAGGGTGGTTAGTTTGGATTAGAGGTGCTGAATCTCCAAAATCCCGGATCGGATCAGTTCTAGATCTGCAGACCACAGGTCAGGGGAATTTTGGGTGCACAAGTGTCTCTGTTGTCTGTAAACAGACTTTGGTTTTTGAAAGTCATTAGGGATACAAAGTACAGGTTGACCTGCACCCGTGTGGAAACCTTAACAAAGGTTTAATTCAGGGTTTTATCTTGTCTTAAAATGACTAACAAAGAGTTCACGCTAATGATTTGCTAACCCACTTACACCTAAGACATCGCTTTCGTTGCACGTTGCATGAAGACTGTAGTACCACGTATGTTTAAAGCAGAACCACTTTAAATGGGGGGCTTGCATAAAGAAGAAGGGGAGAGAAAGGTCACAAGCACCTTTCTTACATACATTAAAAAAACTCCACCCAGGTCTCCAGGCCAGTTTCCTCTGAAACGTAACACTGACACTATTGCTGAGTTCTTACCGAATCACAGAATGGTAGGGGTTGGAAGGGACCTCTGTGGGTCATCTAGTCCAACCCTCCTGCCGAAGCAGGGTCACCTACAGTAGGCTGCACAGGACCTTGTCCAGGTGGGTCTTGAATATCTCCAG
>Ga0065711_1030461_pt1 | contig 32426 bp, 19 predicted proteins | sample Hoacrofraction12_FD_59098 | JGI IMG/M metagenome (GOLD analysis project Ga0065711, IMG submission 59098) | Hoatzin crop microbial communities from Cojedes, Venezuela - Epithelial fraction 12 v2 (version 2) | ecosystem: Host-associated > Birds > Digestive system > Esophagus > Crop | place...
TATGAGGAGAGGCTGAGGGAGCTGGGCTTGTTCAGCCTGAAGAAGAGAAGGCTGCGAGGGGACCTAATAAATGCCTATAAATATCTTAAGGGTGGGTGTCAGGAGGATGGGGCCAAGCTCTTTTCGTTAGTGCCCAGAGACAGGACAAGGGGCAACAGGCACAAACTGAGGCACAGGAAGTTCCGTCTGAACATGAGGAAGAATTTGTTCACTCTGAGGGTGACGGAGCACTGGAACAGGCTGCCCAGGGAGGTTGCGGAGTCTGCTTCTCTGGAGATATTCATGACCCGCCTGGACAAGGTCCTGTGCAGCCTGCTGTAGGTGACCCTGCTTCAGCAGGGGTGTTGGACTAGATGACCCACAGATGTCCCTTCCAACCCCTACCATTCTGTGATTCTCTGATTCTGTGAAAATGAGTGGTGTGGGGAATGCAAACCCTGTAACATGCATAACATTTCACAGAACAAAATCACCAAATTTGGATCCAGGTTTTCAAGTGGGACAAGGATATTTTCTTTCTGCAGGAGTCATCCCAATTTTGGGCTGTCCTTAGGGTTGCTTTTCAGAGGATTTTAGTTTTGACTCAAATGTTCAGGATCTTTTATGTGTTTTTTTTGACACAAGAGCTGTCTTAGGAGCTTGCCAATGGCCAGTCATTAGCCCTGTAATTCACAGTTTCTGCAGTTGAGCTAATGCGGCAGAGCAAGATAAGAAAACAGACCCATTTTGGTATTTCTTTTTCCTTAACCCAGATGATTTCTGTGATCCAGTGTAGGATACAGCTTCTAAAACTGTTATATATGCACAGCTTTGGAGGTGACAAACTGCAGCAGCCAGGACAAAGAACAGAGAGAGGGATTTCTTAACTGGGCTTATCTCTGAAGCAAATGTGATGTGTCACTGTGACAGTTACATACAGCCTGATACGGAGTTTCACATAGCCTCTTCCTGGCTGCAGATCTTAAGGATTTCCTCTTCCCTGCCACCACCACCACCACCTATGGCCCCATGGTTGTCCTGCCACAGCTGTTTGTAACTCTGCGCTGGGGATCAAACCAATGCCTGGATTAAAAGCATCACCATTTTTAGTAACACATTTTTTTTCACCGAGATCAGTTCGTTTTTCCAGTTTACTGTGTGGCCTTACATACTGTTGTGCTGACACAGCTGTTGAAAATGTACCTTTTTTTGGTGGCAAGACAGGATATGGGAATTCCTGCTGGTTTTGCTGGCTTGCCACCAAAAATGGGGAGGTGTATATGAAACCACCCCCCATCTTCCCTGAAAGCAAGGCCAGTTGCTGAAATCCCAGCAATTAAAAAGAGAAGCTATTTCTGAGCCTCAGGAAATGTCTGATACCTATAGTTAGTGTGCTGCTTCGCTCTGTTGTTCTCCTCTTTCTTGAAGAACAGAACATTTTCTTGACATGTTTGAAAAGTAACTTAGATCACTGCAGTTATTCAGCTGTAAGTTGTATTTGATGTATGTCCAAAACTCTATTTTTCAAGTGAGTTCCAGTGAATGCAGTAATAGTAGAAATCTTTCAATGGGCTTTTTGTTTAGTGAAATAAAAGGAACAGTTGTTTATCACTGTGTGGAGTGTTTGGTATGCAGCCAGTAATAATTTAGGAGTTAGTAAGTATTCTGCTAAAACATACATACTTATCTTGCTTTCTTTTCTTGAATTCCTGCTTTCTTCCATGCACAAAATCATTCCAGTGGTCTTAACGGCCCTTCCATCACTCGTAACTGAAATCTGGAATGCTGTAAAACCTCATTTACCCTTTCCTCAGTCTCTCCTTGTATATCCTTGCTGTATTCCCTAGACCACCTTAGATAATGTCTTTTTTAGCTGGGATTTAAGGCCATAAAGAGTTGTGAAGCAATAATGCAAGTACTTGTGTGATGAAGATTTTTTGTGTGGTTTTTCCTCAGGCCTTTCCCCCTCATCCAACCTGTATGTACGTGATTAACGATCTCTCTTTGATCAAGCTTCTACATGCATTGCCACTGCAAGTTCTGCTTCGTGTAGTTGTGTTCAGGCATCTGGATTCCACACGGCAATTTCGTTAGTTTTTTATCTAGCATCTTCCTTTGCATAAATGGCAAACTGAAAGAAAATAGTAGAAAAAGACCTTGCATTATATCTTAAAATGTCATCCAAGGAGATCTTGATTTCTTGCAACTCCTACAAAGTTCGTGGAAGTTGCAGTGGCTCGATATCACTCAGGGTTAGATATTTGATTTCCTGTTCTTCACATTAATGCTTTTATTCAATCTAAAGCAGGTGCTGTATTCTTATTTGCAAATGTATTTTTCTTTCCTGGGCAAGAAATTCAGATAAGAGTATTAAATTCATTAAAATAGTTATCTGTCACCATTACATGCTACTGGTAGATAAAACAAGCTGGTCTTTCCAGCTGAAAGAAGCTTTGTATAGAACATTGTGTATTATCATGCTAAATTATGGATTTGATGGGAAACAATAGGACAAACTGATCTCAGTTATGCTGCTGTAAATCCAGAGTTATTCCATTTATTTCAGTGGATTTTTTTTTTTTTTTTTGTATCGATAACAGTTTAATTAAGAGCAGACTTCGGTGCTGAGATGATAATCCTGTTCTTGGACCAGGAGCAACATAAAGTCAGCGCAGTTACACGGGTCTAAGAGAGTGCTAATGAGGAGTTAGTTACAAGGCAGTTATTACTGCCAGGAATGCTTAATGCTTAAAGAAGGAGATACAGTCACTTCTTTAAAAATAGCTTCAACCCAGACCTCAATAAAGTTAAGGAGAAGGCATGGGCACGGTGATTATACATTCCATTCTTGTGTGTGTATGGTCTAAAACAGCTTGGGATTTGTACTGATGCAAACTTCAATCATACAGGGTTTTTTTTCGTTTTTTTTGTTTTTTTTGAAAGGGCATTTATGTGCATAAGGATGCAGATAGATCTTGAGTACAGTAAGATCTGAGGTCTTTGACATCTCACTGGCTGCTGAATCTCAGCACCCATGAGAACAGAGGCTGCAGTAAGAAGCAGTTTGCACTCCTGGATGGGTTATAACATGCCAAACCGAGCCACAGGTTTTCACTCCACAGCTCCTGAAGCAGCACAAAACGTACTGCTCCTTTCTATGGATTTTATGTTTTAAACAGCTTGGTTAATGGTTTTGCCAGGTTGAGCCATACACAGTTAATTACATCAATGCTAATTTTCTGTTTCTTTTGCATACAAGCATCTTACCGAGTGATTCAGATTCATACTGTTGTAACAGAATAATTAAATACCGGTGTCACTTGGTTGTTAAAATACAGTTCATGACAATTAAGGCTGTATGTGGACAGCAGGATTTGGGGCTCTGTCCCGGTGCCGGTCCCAGCCAAGTCACAACTTCCAAGTCAGGATAAGACCTGGGTGCCTGTTACTCTCCCCCCTCCTTTTCCCAGCACTCTTGCTCCTGTGAAAGGAAACACGCTCCAAACACATCCCTGACCGGGGCCACTGGGGAGCTGCAGCCATGGGCACACCGTCACCCACACTTGCCATACATTTTAGCGGTGACCTTTCCCAAGGCAGCGTTGTTTCCTAAGTTGCTTTAACTATTAGGAAAAGAAACCCCAACTGTCATTTAATATGGTCTAATCTAATCTTACTGCATGTTAGGGAGTTTATATATGTGTATGTCAATAACCATTACACTAGCAAGAGAGCTGTCCCTATGCAGGGCCGTGTTGCCAGCCTGGCCTTAATAGAAACTGTCCTTTCATTTTTGGATGCTTTTCTGGCAGTGTTCTTGTTAAGCTGTTCGCTTTTGATAGCTAGAAAGATGCATCTCTTCCCATTAAGTGGTCAGTTTAGTCCCTTCAGCATAAGAACATATTCAAATTAATGTGCTGTCATGGGAGAGACATATGTTAGAGAGCAGACTCTATGCTGTCACAACATCGACTGTTGAGATTTGAGAATGAAATAGCAGCCCTCGTGGTGGCCTTCGGGGAAAAGAAGAACACATCTGGTAGCCAGCTCATGAACCGGCGGTTCAAGCGCTCTGGAAGCAGACAGACACTCTTAGCATTAACTGCTCATAGATTTCATATCACCATTACGTGAAGTTTCTGAGCATGTTTAAGATGGGCTTAGATCATCTGCTGGCACACACTGGAAGCTCATTGATTTCTTACATTAACCTTTAAATAGAAAAGCTTTTTATTTGATCGGCATGACTTACGGCTGGTTTACCTGTGCAGGTCTTGCTGCCGTGGATGACAATCAAAGAGTACACACCACCAGAACAGGCAAGTGAGATGAGGCACTTGTAGTGCTGCCTGCCCAAGTGCTCTGGAGCTGTGTAACTGCATCTGGGGCGGAGGGGCTTTAGGTACTTTTAACTAATTGACTTCTAATTCTAAGCTATGTGTGTCAGCCCAGATCAGATGGAATGACTTCCTCAGTTCAGCCTGCAGAAAGCAACACATGAGCACTTCCTAGTCTGCTCTAATGCTAAAGCTCGAACCTTCCTGGCAGCTGAACCCTACTGACTTCTTGCCGAAATGGAAGAGTAACACGTTTCCCCTTCCCTCTGCTCTGTCATGAGAGCAGCAACATGCAGGTGGTGGGAAACAGCAAATTGTGCTGTTTGAAAAGTCAATTCATGCCTGTCCCTAAAGTTGCGTGGCCTCATTTGAGTGGACTCTTGATTTAGCTGTGTCAGTAAAAGAGGCCAGTAGTCCCAGCCGCTTGTCATTGCCTTTTCGCAGGAATTATTGCCACCTCATGATCTGTGTTGCGAAGATGCTTGTGCGAGTGCCCCTTAACCCACTTCAATTAAACAGGGTTAGCAAAACCCTCCTACTTAATCCATTTAAGCTAAGTCTGGCTCGGGTTGACCCAAGTAGGTTAGGGGGTGCCCACATGAGCCACTCTGCAGGCAGATCTGAAGAGGTGGTAATTTCCACAAGAAGAAGTAGGGCGGGCTGAGCAGGGGGAGCGGATCTGATTCAGCAGCTTCTCCCATCCCCTCGGCACACACGCAGGCATGTTGGGCAGCTCAGCTGGCAGGCGGAACTTGGGAAGCCGTGGTCATGCAGCTGTTTTCCCATATACCCCTCCCTGCAGTTACAACAGTAGAAAAACTTTGTGCAGAGCAGCTGTTGCTGAGAATGCACAACAGACTAAGGCGTCTGCAGGCTTCTCATGATCTCCTGTTTGTCCTTTGTCAAGGGTTGGTGCAGGTGGAGGTCCATATTATGGTCAAATTGGTGTCAGAGTGGATTCTCGCCATTTGCATTGCGAATTCCGGAAACAACAGCACGCACACATGATCTTTTGATGTCTACAGTATGGCAGCTTTATGTCTGGTACAAAGCTTGTGTAGCTATCGGTCTCACAGGCTCACGTAACGCATACGTAAGAGCTGGGATTTGGGCTGGGAAGGGCTTCCTTACCTCCAACATGGTGCTGCTGCCAGCAGTCCTTGTCAAGGAGGCTGCAACTATTTACCTGGCCCTTTGGTTGGCTTGAGTCTGCAGAGAAATTTTAAGCTCAAATCTGTAAGTTTGGTGTTTTTGTAAGATTTGGAGTACATTAAAAATATGAAAGGAAATGTGGGTAGTGTGTAGGAGTGGGGGCAGGGAGAATATCTGTATAATTTACAGGCCGGGACTGTGACTTTACGTTGAAGGGGTAACTACTCACAAGATTTGAAATGTGTCCTAACAATCGCATTCTTGCTGAGGTGTTCTTCTCTCTCCATTAGCAACTTCTACTGATCTCTTTTTGTTTTAATGTGTATGAAGTAAGTTAAAGGTTCAAGAGATCTTGCTGCTTCAGGAATAAATGACAAAGTTCCCTTCTCTTTCAGATGAGGCAGAAGTTTAGAGGTCGCACAGATACCAGAAACACATATACAAGGGATGTGAATGAAGGAGGAAATACTTTCTGCCCTCATCGTTTTAGGGGCTGGAGAAAGATGAGGGGCCCTCAAGCAACTCCCAGCCTCATGCTGACCCTCCTTCCTTGTCTGCCTCCCTCTTACCCACTTCTGGCTGTGACGGAGAGGAACCAGGAATGGTAGATGCATGTTTTCTGAGTAATCTCTGTACTAGACCTCTATTTATAAGGATTCAGCCAATCTGTGTGTCCCTTATGCAGCACAAAGAGATGAGGCAGGGCAGTGTGTCTGCTCATACATATTTCAAATATTTTTTTTTTCTTAGGGTTGTTTTCACTTTTATTTTAAAACAGTTAGGGTAAATGTGTCTGCCCTAAAGCTAGCTCCTCTTCTATGTAGTTTACTCTTGTTGATTTAAAAACAAGAATCATGAGGAAGATTTGCCAGCATAGCATTTGCTATGCAAAATTTACATGCAGCTGCTTTGAACTAAATTCCCAGCAGAAGTGAAAGGATTTTGAGGCTTCCAGATCTTAGCAGACTGCTGTTTTTTGCAGACAGAAATCTGTATGAGATGTACTTCTCCAGAGATCTCTCGCAGCCAGCTAGGACTGTACTATCCATCTCCTATCCCACTGAGACATATTATCAGCTTTTGGGAGAGGATTCTTCTGGACCTAGGAAGTTAATTAGCTTTACTTGTGAATGTCTGCCACTGAAGTGACTGATTACTTTTCGGAGAGAAGGAAAACTCTTGTCTCTAGAGTTGAAAACAGCAAAAACGTGCAAATTTGTTTAAATCTTGATGGCTGTTTCTCTTCTGTGGGCAACACTCTGCTCCATATGTGGGGCAAATTTTCCAGCAATTCTATTTCAGTTTCTGGAGTTGTAGGTTGAATGATAAATCTAGTCTTATAGATTGAGAGTATGATCAGGAGTGTTTGAAGGCTGGTAATCTGATGCTGGTAATTTTGAGTAAGATAGTCTTACCTTGCCTGACTCCAGCCTAACCAGTTTCATAGGAGCTGAGAATCTATTGACACTGATAGTTTTTTTGGGGAGTGAAACCATGATCTAATCCAGGGCCAGAGCTGTAAACAAGTGGTTTGCTGTTCAGACACGTGAGGTAACTAACATGGTTAAGGTAATGAAGGCCACTTACAGGTGAGGTGAAGATGTCTGCTGCATTGACACAGGACCCTCCTCACTCCTCGGTGGCAATGCTAACTTCAGTGAGGGGACGCTTTTCTCCTTAGGAGCAGGATCAATTTGATGCCCCATAAATCTTGTTAGGTATTCTGTTCACTCCTCAGAGAAGTATCATGAGGGTTAATTATTTCTCTGCTCTGACTCAGACAGTGATTTTGTGCCAGAGGATTCTGGCAGTAAGTATAATCCTAGCGATACCCTCAGTGAGGAAACCATTGTTAATGATGCTGATGAGGAAGTGCTAATGGAAGCTGAACCAGAGCCTGATATAGAAATTGAGAGACCTATGGCAAACAAAGGAAAGAGTTTGGAAACCTTGCTGTTTGCCGCTTTCTGCTGCAGATCTTACAAAAAATAACTCTTTGTCTTCTTCCCCCTCCCCCCCGCCCCCCCCCATCCATATGCAGGCTGCAGAGAGGCTCTCCTGAGGCTGAGCTGTGCTGGAGGGAGGGAGGAGATCTGCTGCTGAAGTGCTGGTACGGATCATCATTCCCCTGGGGAAGACGTGCAGCAAGGAGCAGGTTTCAAATAGAGTAAGTGTCTCTTCAGCAAAACCAGGCTGCCAGATGGGGGCTGAGGTCCTAGCTCTGCCCAGGCTCCAGCAAAGCATTGCTCGAGAACCAGTTGGCACTGTGAATTGTAAATACATTGGCCATGTTACTCTATTTAGGGCTGGCGCTCTGGAGTTAGTTGTTGCATGAATAAAACGTATTTTCCTTACTGTTTTTCTCTATCAGTATTTTATAAACTCATGATGAGAGACCAGTGATACCTACCCGCTGTGTAACTGTGCTGTGAGGGGCAAAAGGGCGCCCTGTGCCAGCACACAGAGCTAAGTAAGTTTCCGTTGTCCCAAAGAGATTGTTTTCCTCTCCTAGTCTCAAGTGGTTACCAAGGCCCACTTTAAACACATACAATGACATAGGATAGATAGCTATTTTCCATACATGGCACGGGTTGTTTGGCAGGAAGCATTCGTTGCTTTAAGACAGTACTGAAAAGGACTCTGTTCTGCGCTCCAGAAGAGACGCAGGCAGGATTATCTTGGGTCACATCCTTCTTCTGTTAGTCAAATGGTGAAACCAGACATCTGAGTTGTTGCAGTCTGTGACCTTACCCTGTGCTTCCTGACAGATCTCACAGCTTTTCAGTTGTCCCTCATTTATATGCAGGATTCTTCAGTCCCCCTGGCAATCTGCATTCTTTCTTGAGGTTTTTCCTGGTATCTTGGGCCCTTGGGAGACCATAGCCTCGCCTTGGTTTCTATGTGACTGCATAGCTAACCACTCCAGTAATTCACTGCCTTCGTCTGGATCCCTATGCTGAACAGGCTTAAAGGTACTCATGGTCTTCTCCAATGTTTCGTGACGCTATTCAACCTATACAGTGTTCTTTCAACTCGCATTCTTCCTGGATGCCTCCAGAAGCCGAACAGCAGGCTCCGACATTTCCTGACACTGTGGCCCTTTACAGCAACCAGCAGTTTACACATTTGTCATTCAGCTCACAATCTGCTTCACTGTTTCTGGGATCTTATGGTTGTTCTCTCATTCCCTAACATGCTATAGCCTTCTTCAGGCTCAGCAGCTGCTCCAGGAAGGTTCCTAAGGCTGGGGAGCTTTTTGCTGAAAACATTTTTCAGATTGTCCCTCATGCTCTCTAGCAATGATTTTTTTTCTATTTCATGATGTAATATGGTTTTCCTTGGCATATTTCTAATTGCTTCTTCTTTTACTTTTATTGGTCCCTTATCTTCAGCAGCACATGTTATTCCCCATAAAATCCGGGACAGTCTGTGACTTTTTTATTTCAAACATCCTTGTAGCTGTACCCAGCAGTTGTAGCCCGTCTTGATGCGACTGCATTCAGTAACATTCCCTTGTGCTAGCTGACTGTCTTTTGTGTCCCCAGCAATTCTCAGTCTTCTCTGTTTTTGATCATCATCCTGAGGCTTGCATCTCATAGCATTGTGAGGCTTTCTCAGACAGCTCTGTCATGATGATGTCTCCTCTGGTTTTCTATATCACTCTAGGACCTTTCTTGACATACATATCTTCTTCAGCTTCCCTTATGTCCCACAGCACTACACAGGCTTTTCCTACGTCCTCAGCAACTTTCATGGTACTCTCATGTCCCCTGGCTGTTATCTGGCTCTCTTTGATCTTTCCCAGCTGAATTGCAGCACTCTCTTAATATCCCTCTCTATATCCTCTATGATCTTCACAGGCACCTCTGGCTCGCTAATGGTTATTTCCACATTCTTTTTTAAGTTTGACTCAAAACATTTTCGCTTATCTACAAACGTTCACAATCGTGCAGCCCAAAAGGACTTCCTGGTAAAGTAGCAGTTCAAGCATTCACTTTGTTTCTCTGACAACATTTTTAAAAAGAAAATAGGTAGCTGTCTTAATGGATTTTGAGAACAGGAGGCTGTTACAGCATTTGCAGAAATGTATATGAGCAGTCTAAGGCTCTTTTACTTAAGTGGCTAAAGTAAGCTAAGGATTGTACCATGGTGAGCTTGCCCCAAGTGTAAAGACCCTACAGAGAATAAGACTGGCAATGCTCTCGGAAATTTGATCCATAACAGCAGTGCCTTTGCTTTTCTTTAATAAAATGCATATCACAGTTCAATACAAATTCACCTAGTAATATTTGTAAAGTACTTGAAGTATTTGGGTGGTGAGTACTGTGGAAGTTTAGACTGTTGCTATTCTTACATTAGACATCTTTACCTGTAATGATTAATAAGAAAATCCTGAGTTGGATATGATAAAGCAATTTTTACTTGCCTGCTAGCTGGCCTTAAAACCTGTTTGAGGTTCAAAGTTTTCAAACAGAAAAAAAGAAACAGATGCTGAAGTTTATGAAGCTGTAGAACTGGCTTCATTCTAATATCACCTCTTTTGAAAATACACAAGTATGGAATAATACAAGTTACATTTCTTATTAGCTGTTCATGTTGTAGCATCATCATCATCAGATTCATCTCTGCTGGTATAATGTAAGCCAACTGCATCCATTCTATGTGGATATCATTATAGGATTAATATTTCTTCTTCACAAAAATTCCAGCTCTCAAGCATGTTTGTATACTTTGACTCTCTCCTTGTCCCCGGTGCTTTGACTGCAGTAAGAATCCTAAAATAAGTTTGTTCCTGTTGTTTGTTTTGTGCAAACATGCACAGCCATTCCTAGTTTCCACTTACAAAGATTACAAAAAAATCCAGTTGATATAAATCATACAGTAGTGCATTACAGTTTTATTTAGTTCCTTAGTCAACCATGCTTTAAGTTATACCCAGCAGTAGATGCCATGTTTAACTATGCAAGGGCTACATGCTTATGTGCTTACTTTATTTCCTTTACTGCTGAAGTTCTAAAGCAGTCAACAGCACTTTAAATGTGGATTTATTGCTGCTTACATACCACTGAACTGCAGGGGAGGGAGGATAAAAATGTTACTGAGTACAGTGGGGTCAATTTCTTTTTGCATGAAAGGACTATTTAGCAGAAGAGGAAGAAGCTGAACCTGGTGCCAGCTATTTTTGCACTGGCCAAGTCCTGTCATCAAAACCGCACGGGGGCTGTCCTAACTTCAGTCTGCAGAGGAGTGAGGTTAGCTGAAGTTCCCAGGTGTGTTCTTCCACAGTCCCCTGGTCCTTCCCTTTCTCTCTTCACTTCCCTCCCCACAGCCTCTTCTGGGACAAATGCAGAAGCCATCTCAGCCATGTGGACGTGATCGGGTGAAGTCTGTGATGGTTGTGACCACTCTGGAGAACCTAATTCAGCATGTGATCCAAGTTCAGTCACGGCCTAACTGGGTATAAATTGTTTTTTATTAACATTAAACCCAAGCTGGACCTGGCAGCTTTTAAAACCTGGAAGCTTTGAGGGGAAAGGAAAAACAAAAAATATTGAATCTAGTCTATATTACTCTTGCATCGGACAGATGCTTCTTATATTGTCTTTCCCTAGTAGGAATTTCCCTGGTGTGGAGGATCCCTCTGTGGGTGCAGAGCAGGCACGACCGCCTTCTTTCCAGATATAGGCTGTCATCATGGAGGCTGAAAAATAACCGTAGAATAATTTAGGTTTGAATGGACCTCCAGAGGTAATTTGGTCCAACCTCCATGCCAAGCAGAGCTAAGCAGATGAGGCTGCTTTCTGATAATACTTCTCTGCTGTATGGCCAATGGCAAAAATAAAGCCTTTAAGTTTAGATTAGAAAAGCATTTCTTGAACTTCTTGTGAGCATAGCCTTCTTCAGAATCATTTGTCTTCCCAAGATTTTCCTGAGTGCAGCACTCTGCCCAGACTAGGGAACAGCTAACTTCCGCTAACTGATAGCAACAGCTCAAATTCCTCCAAGGTGAGGGAGTAAGAATTGATTATAATTTACTCGCTTGAAGTGTGAAGATCCATTTCTTTGCCTTGGAAGAACTGCACTGCAGTGAGCAGTTAGATGAGCTTGCATAAGTACTTGCAGCTAGTTCTTATGCCCATATCCTGCAGGAAATGAGCAGCATCTGCCAAGGAGATTAACTGCTGTTCTCCATCTTGGTTTTACACTGTATTCTTTTTCTTTCTGTAATTTACCTGTGTTTATGGTTCCTACTTCTTAATTAAAAAGGAAAATATTTTTTCTTTCTCTTCAGTGTTTCAGATTCTTTGTGATTCTGTTTGAATGCTTTTTCATTGGAAAAGGTACTCTGAGCTATCTTTGGCCTAGCACTGGATAAATACCAGAATCAGAGAACTGCTGGTTAGCAAGGAAATTGAACACAGGCATTGCAAAATTAAGTTTTCTGTTGCTCTTGCTTTGTAGTTTGCCTCAAGGTTGATGTGGCAGCATTGCCTCTGGCAATGCTCATTCTCTCTTTAGCGTCCTAGAATCCTGTAGAATTGATATTTCTCCCAATAAGTGAGAAATCTATTTTTGTGAGCATCTTGTGGCAACTGGCTCAAGTGTCATAAGCCACTGAACAGCTATTGAACAAATGTAGGCTAGATTCAGAATAGTAAATTAGAGGGAGAAGTCTCCTCATTCAATTAGCAGCAACAGATCAATCTGGACCAATTTTTTGTTCTTCAGATTCTACTTTGTGTGACAATTGTCCACTTCAAATAGCGTTCAAATGAAAAAGAAAGGAAATAGTGACAGTACTTTCAGTCCCCCTGCAGAAGGTATTGGTTCACCCCTCATGCATAATGCACAGCCTCTTCGAAATACACATCCCATCAGTTCTCAGCATCCACAATGTTATGAAGCAGTTCAGAAAAGAAAGGGAAGAATAACTTCTCCAAATGCAGCTAGAGAGCCCTGGATGTAATTACTTGAGCTGGAGTCCAGCCAGGAGAATGCTGAGCTAAGGAACAGTAAAGTCCGGACTCTGCACAAGGGATCCAGACAAATCTGAAAGAAACTGGAATAACAGAAGTGGGATTTGAGCATCTGGGAAGACGTTTGAGAGAGTGCATGAATACGAACTAAGGCCCCTAGGGAGTCTGATAGGAAACAAAAGGAGCAAAATCAAGAATGGAGGGGTGTAATGGTAATATATGTGGCACTGACTGTCTTATACTCCATCAGTGTTACCTGGTAAAACTGTGTCTTGTACATGATCAAAGAAAACTGACTTCTCTGAGTTCATCTGGCCCTCTACTCCAGCTGAACTACATGAACAAGGGTGAAAATAAGACAAGTTATGTCTGTTGTGTTCTTCAACAGTGGTGAATAAGAACTGAGTCAGACCTGATAAATACGGTAATTTTTTAATGTAGCACCAGGTTAATTAGCCACCATTAAAGGAAAGCTTGTGCAGTAAGAAAGATTTCTCTCTCCCTAGCTAAGGAGACCTGGTCTGAGCCTGGATGGATTTCACCTTTAATCCCAAATTCCTTAAAGGGTAGTTATTCTAACACTTGGACACCGCTTCTTGCCAGTACCAGTATCAAACAAGCATTTCAATTTTACTTCACTCATACTCTTTTACAGTCTTCACAACTCCAGAATCAGCAAACTGATATACCCAATGGAAGGATGATAAGGGTTCTGCCATTGACTACATTTCATTTTAAGGTCCTATTCTATTTTCCCTTGTATTTGCTGGGAGCTAAAATTGTACTCAGGCAGGTACCATTGATCAGACCATGCACAAAGCTTTCTGGTGCTTCTGAACTGTTCTCATTCAGGCACTCTAAATGGTTTATAAGGTTTGTCAGAGAGGTGGTTTAAAAAGGAATACAAATGAAAAAGCAGAGAGCGGATGACAGCAGGGAAGGTGGTCCAGAAGGAAATATTAAAAAAAGGAAAAAATACGCCAAAAAAAAAAGGAGTGGCTGGAGGGAAGGTGGGACATGAGGAAATCCAAGTGGGGTAGTGTCGGGATTTGAAACTCTGCATTCTTCCCACTGGCAGGTTTTTTCTTACTTTCCCACAGCTCTTTCTTTTTTCATACTCCTTTTCCCCTAGCTCATTTGTTTTATGCTAAAAGAGGCTTATTTGCCTTTCCTGCTTTATTTGTAGCACAACTGGATTATAGGCGTCCTGATAAATTAGTTCCTCTGAAGACTGTGATCTGAAAATGAATCTTGGGATGGATTTTGAGCTAATTTAAACTGATATGCACCCAATGAAGTGAAGTTTAGCCATGCAGAATTCCACTACTTGAGCAAATGCATAAACAATGAACATTATTCCTCTTCAGTGTGTCAGAAAAAGAAATCGTCTGCTCTTTCCAAAGAGACTATTTTGAATTTGAAACACATACCTATAAATGTCAGAATTTGCAGTTTTGAAAATCTAAGCATGGAAATGTATTACATTAACACATACCAGACTTCAAGAGATTGTCTCGTACTGAACACATTATTTTTGAGAAGTGGCAAACCTTTCATTAGTTTTATCTGCCTGAATGTATTGGTTTAATTGTGTTTTATTTGTTTCTATAATATCATGTGTATTACTGTGCTTTAGCAGACAAATGTACGCCTGGGTCAGAATGCAAGCTCAGACAACAGTCTGCAATTGTCAGCACCCTGCAGGATTTGGCATTTCATTAGCATTTTTTGGTTTTATTTTATTATTGAACACAGAACGAGAACACCATAGAACTGATTCATCTTGGTCACTGTTCTTATATGATTGGCTTGGAATCGAAAAAATATATTTTAAAATCAGCTTTGCTTCTGATCTTAGGGAAAGCACTGATGGGAATTAGTTAGACGCTGCTACTTAAGAAAAAAGTCAGATAATTAGATCCAAATTTTAATCATGCTGCCTTTGAAAGCAAAACAAAACCAGTAACTATCTGAAATCATGTCCGTTGCCACTTTTCACTTTAGTCAGAGGATGCCCAGTTCCCACTAATGCCAAGAGTGTTACTCCCTGTTGAGAGATGAGCTCCGGTGAATTTTGCTGCAGCAGCTGCAGAAGTCGCTGCCCCAGGCTTCCCACCGTGCTGCTTTGCTGGAGGTTATCGCCACGCAAGCAACATTGGCAGAAAAGAGTACGTCACACCTCAGTTCCTTCATGGAAAGCCTGGTTGTCTGCTTACATTCACCTCGACTGGATTTTAAATGGGATTTGCACTGATTCCCCCTCGGAGGTGGAAGCACAGGCTTCCTGCTGGGCTGTCAGGTGGAAACCTCCATTAGAAGGAAAGGGCAGCTGAGGGTGGTGGCTCTTGGTGCTACCACAGCAATACTCATCTGTCAGTGGTGGGGGAGGCATCAGCTTGCCCATGTATGACATCTGTGTGGCAACAGCAAATTAGGCAAGAAAGAGATTAAGGCCTTGAACAACAAAGTAAACAAAACCACACGTGTAGAAATAAGAGAAGGGCAAAATGCTTTAAGATCCAAACACGAATTCACATAGTGAGTAAAATGATAATTTATTGGAGAGCTGCAACTCTACATCTTCATTTTCTAACAAATATTTTTCTCTCACTTCGAGCTACAGTCTGTGTTCTGCTGATTTCCTTCATTAAAAAGGAAAAATCCAAGAGATAGATAGCCACTGGATGAGCTGGGGGCTTGGCAGTAGGAAATGGAGATTTTCAACTGTGTGTCAGTAGTTGCAGTGCTGTCTGGATGCGTTTTGATTGTTACCAGCTAATGCAGTTTACTGTCTTCTGTGAAATGGCTTGCTGATGTCAGAGCAGGTCCTAGCGACAGCTAATGCTGCTTTGCCACCGACTGGGCAGCCAGAGCAGAAAGGACAGAGGATGAGCAACCAGTGGACAACGAGTCATAAAATTGCTTTTAAAATGGCAACAGATAAGTCAAGTGGGATGAATAACGGGGATAAGCAGAAAAAGGTCTGTGCTTTTATTGTCGTATGCACGAGGGCCAAATGCCACAGTAGTGGTGCTTAGGCCTTTTGTTATCTATGAAGACATGAGAAGTATACTCAGAATAAAAGTGCAAGGACACTATGGCCTTCACTGGTTCTACCACCCACCATTAGAGTGAAAAGCTTTCATCAACTTTAAACATTTGGAGTTCAAAGGTACAGGCATGCCAGCCCTAACTAACTGATGTTAGTTCTTGTCCTTTAGTCCAACCGGACACCCAATGTTTAGACATCTAATTTCTTAATTCATTATTCCCCTTAGCCCTGACTAGAAGCAAAATACATTTGTCCAGCAAACTGTGCAATTGCTCTGGGAACTGCTGAGCTCCTGCCTTTTTAGTGTGCTGTTGAAAATCAAATTATATAGCTTTAGCAACAGAACTATAATTAGGGTCAGTGGAAAACTGTGGGTAGGATAATATTGTGGATTCTGCAATTTTTGTCATATTGCTCCATAATATGCCAGAACCCAGTAGTTTTATTGCTCTGCAGTGCATTAACACTGTCAGTGAAACATCCTCTGCTTCCTGACATGGAACTGGCCCTTCTGCGAGCACATTGCCAAGGCTGGACTCAATTTACAGTAATCTGCAACTGGGCTCCTCCTGGAGTCCATGGCAAAGCTCCTGTTAACTTCTGTCGGAGCTGGGCAGGCCTAGGCAGGGAAAATAGGGATGGATAAGGAAGATGACGGAGCAGAGCTGAGGAGAAAAGAGGGCAGGCTGTCGTGTTTCATTATAATCTCTCCAGTTATCACTGGATCTCATACTGATGTCACCAGGAGGTTTGTTCCTAGATTAAAATTATGTTGTAACTAGAATTTAATCAGTACTTATTTTCCTGTTTGCCATCACAGTAAGAAAATCTCTCCTCTAGGCTACTGCTGCTTCTGCCTCTGGGCTCTTAAGTTCCTCCTTTTCCTCCTCAGATTTTCTACTGCTTATCCCTCACCCCCCTGCCCATCTTTCTTTCAGCCATTTCCAGATCTTGCCTCTTGGAGGGCTTCATTGTCTCCTCTTGCACCATTCCAACCCTCATAATAATCAGCTGTGGGCAATCTAACGACTGACTGTGATGTGCCTTTGCTGGCCCTTTCGGCTGGGAGAATACACCTCTTGAGAGCATTCTTTCAGGATGTCAGCAAACTCAGGCAAATGTTACAAGACTGATATCATAGCTGGAGGGCTGCCCAGAATCAGTTTTTATCAAAATAATAATAATAAAAAAGAAGCAAGTTTTAACTCTCGTGACTATAGAGGTGGTCTGAAGACGTAATACAGGTTCGAATAATTACAAAGATAGTGCAAGATCCAGGCTGATACTTCATTCTTTGTGACAGAAGAGGGAAATAGAAATGAAGAAGGAAAAAAAAAGTGAGCTAGTTGTGGGAAAGAAGCACAGAAACGGAGAAGGTGGAAAGGAAAGCAGAGATGGAGAAATATAGAATGCTCTCATTTTTATTGAAAAAGTGTGAAACAAACAAACAAACTAAAAAGAAATAAAAGCCTGAGGAGTGAAGAAGAAATAAAGGGAGGAAGAGAAGGAAGACTAGTGAGATAAACTGAGGGTTGGTTGAATTAAATTTGAGCACTGCAGCGAAAAGTTCCAGCTATTGAATTACAGTCCAGATTCTTTAGATTGCAAAGTTGTCTGTGAAGAGACTGGCTCTCCTCTGTGCTTACACAACATCCACTGACTTAGGGACTACTGCCATACAAATACTTACTAGTGTTAATAATAAAAGGTTGAAGCAATTCCTGTGCACCACATGACTTGGAGGAACCTCTGCATGAGGTGGCAGAAATAAAAGATTGTATGAAAATGGAAGTGGTCAGAGCAGATGAGCAATGGTTGCAAGGTCAACATCGGTTCTTGTATTTCCTGTTTTCTGAATGCATTGACATTACAAATTCCTTTCAAACTAGTTTATGTGTATGTACATATTCACACAGACACACATATATAAGAATTTCTTAGCTTTTTAAGAAAGGGGAGTTGATGTCCTTTCACGTGTTATCACATTTAGTTCCCTTTGTTTCATTAGAAGAGTTGGAATTCCAATCCACCGACTGAAGCAGAGGTCCACGGACAACTCTTATTATGTAGAAGAGTATCATTCTCTGTGTGGGCTGCAAGGAGAGGAGACATTCATTTTTTTTACTGGATCTCTGTAGGAAAAATAGAAAAATACTGCATAAAATCTATTCCAGATTCTGGAAAGAACACAGCTAGGCACAGAGTCAGCTCTTAACACAACTTTAAAGTGTTCAGCTCCTAGTCGCTCTAGCTTTTCCTTCTTACAGTCATTATTTCTCCCCCTCTTATGCTTACATCTCCTTGTCTCCATCCCAGTTTCACAGTCTCCTTTCAGCTTCACGTTTTAGTTCTCACCATTGCCACATTCCAGCTGCCAGGCGCCCCTTCTCCCAGTCCTCATCCTAACTCCCCTGCTTCCAAGCTCCAGGGGTCAGTCCCTGGTACTCCCCGTACCCCCTGGTACCTCACCACAGGGCTGCTCCCCCTGCTTTCCCACCCAGCTCTCTGTGTCACGCCACACAAATTTATTTCATTCTTGACTGAACACATGCAAAGCAATTTTCAGAGGTTTGGCCAAACTTGGAGGCTCATTATATGTTCATATATTATATATGAACAGCAAAAGGTGCCTCCTTGAGACCAGCGTGCGTGATCCCTTTCTCCTTCAGAGTAAGGATGGGCTAGAATTTCTGAAAAAAAAAAAAGGATGTGAACATTTTTAGAGGCAAAACTGTATCCTTCTCTCTTGCCTGGATTACTTTGACTAGAATTATCCAAAAATACTCAGATGAGGTAGATATCCAGCCTGGTAACTTTCAGTCATCGTAGTTAATACTTGTTAATATTGTAATTCAGCTAGAAAACAGTGACTTAAATGGAGAGTGTAAAAATCTCAGCTACAGGAAGCCTTATCTTTATTATCCATAATGTCACAACCTGCTTTATAAAATAGCTATGCCTTCTTTGAAAATTGCAGTTGAAGACCTCTGTTCACCTTAAACACATTTACAGTCTCTCAGCCTTCCTAAGAGGGGGAAATTATTACCATGCAGGCAGAAATGGATGCACAGAGACATCGGAGGGTGGTTTTGGAGTACCACAGAGAGAACGAGAGGGAGAAACAGATTTCATTTTACCCTGAATTCCTGTCCTTCGCTAAATATCTTGATTCTCTCCCTGTGGTGTCAACTGATTTAACGAATTAACAGTAACTGAAGCATAGCGTGTGCATTACAGATGTGCCAGGGAAGGCAGTCATCTTCTTGCGCTATACGCCGGACAGACACAAAGAGTTCTTTTCCCAAAGATGTTTATGATCTAGGATACTGTTTGCTGTTGTATCAGTTATGCCAACAGTTAATTCATGTGTGACAGAGCCCAACCTACTCAAAGATCCTTATGACTTGCAGGATCATGGCTTAAGACATGAAGTTAAAAATTAACAGTTTTTGCTGACTTCATCTCACCAGCTTATTTATCATTTAGCACATGACCACGGCTGTCACCGATTTACATATGAAACGTAAGAGATGTTTTTTTTCTCAGATCCTGATATCCCAAGGCTATGCGTGTGTACATAAACGTATGTAAAAAAGAAGAGCTCTGTTTTCCAAGTGTGAAAAGGAAATTGTTCTAACGTGAGACATACGTCATTGGCATCCCTTTCCCTTTGTTCCCAAACATGGTAAAGAGCAATAAAGCTGTTTGTGGACTATAATGTGACATCACGTAAAAATGCACAGTTCTCATTTTTTTATGCATATATGTATATAACAATCTCAGTGCGGGCATCCAAAGAATTAATGGTTATGACGTACAGAGCAACAGCGATGTATAAAAGGTAAATGACACACAGCAAAGGAATGTCCCTTCAAATCACATAGCACATGAAATCATTCTGGTCTGTGACAACTACACCACTAGATTTTTTCCATGTTTATCTGAAGTAGCTTAGTAAGCATATCATGCATGCCATTCACTAAGTCTGTGTACCAAAATACAGGGTATGATGACCCTAAGCAATGTCTGCTGTGCTTGTAAGTTTGTCAGAAGGGGGGACTGGCTGACATTGCTGCTGCTGCTGTAAAGTATTTATTTAAATTAATTTTTGTGAGAGAAGTGACATGCTACTACAACTATTCAACTGTTATTTTGGTGGAATTATACCTGTGTAACTTTCCTATAAAAAGAGGTAGGAGTTGTGCACATGTTCTGAGAGCTAATGAGGCTTCAGAAAAGGTTGTCAGGAATGGCACAAGGCATATCTATTCTTTTCAACTTGGAACCAACACATTGATCTTTTCTGCTTGCTAAAAAGGGCAATTTCAGGGTTTTTCTGGTGACTGGAAAAAAAAGTAATGCTAGATGCAGGCTTCCTTCTGTCCCATATGTCTTAAGTGTACACAGCTTTTTTTAGAGAATAGCTTTCTTTCAGGGCAAACCAGTTCTTACTAAAAATAATTCTTATGAGATCAGATAAAATGAGAGGAATGCTGCTGGCAGATCCTGGTGCCTTATTTACAAAAAAAAATAAGGCTAAATCAGCCTAAACCAGGCCTGTAATACAAGGAGAGAGCTGAGGAACCTTCCCTGTACCCCAGGGCCGTGGTTGATGGCCCAAGAGCTATTTTGATGGTTGTGGTCAGAGGATGCCCAGGGCCCGTACATCTGTCCTCACCCCTGGGACTGGCCCACAGAGACGGGCACAGCCACACGTTGGGGTTTTTGAAAAGGCACAGGGACAATCTGCACGCCCATCTGGGGACCTGCAACCACAAAGCACAAGAGCATCTCCTAAATTAGTAGGACCTACCTAGATATGCATCTGTAAATTTTAAAAATTCAGGCCTACCTACAACAGAGCTAGAAATACAGCGAGGACTGGCTACATGCACGGAAGTGATTCTCCCTCCAGCAGGTCTTGATGTTGCATCCAGTAGGAAAGTAAAACTTACATGTCTTTTTAGTGTTAATGTCCACTTGACTTTGAACTTCACAGTTATGCCTCATCTTCCTTCATACCGATGTCTTCTCTCAAGCCTTTAGTATTGAACAGTGCCAGACCCCCTGTAATTTCTGGTGTTGTGTGTTATTTTCAATCTTTTTAGCCTGTTATTGAGGTAGACTGCAAGCCCCTGATGCAGGGGCTTGCGTCACCTGTTAAACAAAATGCTCAGCAATTATTTATGATTCATTTGTGGGATGGTATTGCAGCTTTGGCGTACATTATTTAATAACAGATATGGACCATGACTGTTACGCAGACAGAAAGATCCATACTGTCAGGAAGACAGAAGGTGATTTTGCAGATTGCCCATGTTGTCAAATACCTACGTCAGTAAACAAATTTACTGTACCTGTACGTTCAAATCAAGCCAAAGCATACTAGTTGTCTTTCAGTTGCTTAAATATTTGTTCACACAAAGCACTGTGACTTGCTTATCCATACAGTTACTTGAACTGCATCAAACTAGCTTACATGTAACTGTGTGGTCTGGTTTTGCATCTAGTTTTCTTTGCTCTTCATTTAAGAGCAAAACTGAAAGGTCTGAGAGGGGCTGGGGTCTTTTTCCCCAAACAATGTATTTCCTGATAAAGAATTCATTGACTTACTGTGTGAAAAAACTGCTCCTCAACCAGGTTAATTTTGTTTTCAAACTAGAAGAAGAATCCCAGGATCCAGTTGTTCATTTATAATTCAGCACCAAGCTAAAGAAACAAGAGTAGAAAATGCATAGTTGTAAATCACGCTAGCAGCCACAGAACAACATAATGCCGAGCAGCCATTTTAGGTCTTCGGTTGCGTTGTACTCTTTCCACATAATGAAGCCTGTTAAATGAATCCTTATGGGAATCATTCATGAGGTTTGCGTTTTGTACATGAATTCCAAGTACAAGAGATTAATTTTGCAAAGTAAATGGTCTGAATTCCGTAAAAATTATTTCAAGGTGCTTTTTTTTGGAAAGGCTTCTTGCTTTCTAGGTGTAACAACAGTTATTATCCTTTTAATAAAATGTAAACCCATTGTCTCTGGAAAAAAAAGATTTCAGTGGGATTATTTTGGTAAGAAGGAATAAAGGTGGCAAACGCAATTCCTGGTGTATTTTATTCAGAAGGAGTCCTAGACAGTCTATAGCTAGATACATGGACCGGATCCTACCTTCTCCTCTGTTGCAGAAATCTCGGAAACCAACCAACTGTTGCTGTCTCCTTTCAGTCTTCAAAGTGAAGCCCTAACAGTGGATGGAGCAGAGGCTCTACCTACTAAACATGTGTAATTCTAGCCCACTTTTTTCTAACGCTTTGTTGATGAAATTACCACTCTCTCTCTTCCCCAAATTTGCTTGTGGATAGATGTATTATTTTTCTCAGTGAGAAATAATCCAGGTGTCCAATCAACCGAAAGGTTGTGCATTCATTATTTCTATTTCAGTCAATTAGAATGGTGCAGATGCCTCTTCTATTTGATGATTTGCTTCCAGAGAAAGATTAGAGAATTAATTAAAACACACAATCTAATTGAACTGAAATCATAAGATTTTGTTTCCAGGAAACAACTTATCAGTACAGATGAATCTAAAGTTGTGCATTTATATCTAAGTGTAGAACTTATCATTTCAAGCCGCTCCACCAAAGTTTGAGTCTGAGGTTAGTTTTCAGACTGCGAGTCTAATTTAGTTTCAGAATGGAGAGTACAGCTTAAGATTCCCAACACTCAGAGACCTGGGTGGGGGCGTAGGGGGGGAAACATGTGATTTTGGTTTCGGTTAATTTTAGACTTATTTCTGTTTATGAGATCAGTTGTCTATTTCTAAAAGTGTTTTCATTTTGGCAGACTTCTCGGATGAAAGGCTTATTTCGAGACATTTCCTGTTGAGTAACTGATGTTGCTGCTGCTGAGAGGTAAAGGAAGACATACACAATGCTGAAGGGAACGTATGGTAGTGTCATGGTAATCACAGGCATGAAACCAAAGACTGCCAAGATCTTTCCTTCCATCACAGAGGAGCTTAACAGGCAGCACAGAGGGAGAACACAGTATATAGCATTAGCAGATCTATCCCTCCAACCTTTTGGGTGAGCTCTACTGGCCATGTATTCTGAACATGGATTATGATTTGTGTTTCATGTTATCATAGCTTCTAACCCTTCCCTTTTCTTGCACAAAGATTCCCAGTCAGCTTTGCAAATGATTTATTTTTAATGAGCAGAGGGATTCTTCATCATTTATTTCCATTTATTGTGCTAAAGACACCAAAAGACAGAAAAGCAGAATTCTGCATGATACTCCCATTTGGACAAAGCCATGGTAAAGTGAAATAGCAGCAAAAATTGTGAATATTTAGAGATCTTGTCATTTTGATTAATTCTGGAAAACCACTGTTCCAAACAGCATTCCTTTCTGTCTTCCCCTACTAATGACCACCGCTGTGCAAGTACTCTGTTGTTTCTGTATCCATCTAAAACTCTTTTCCAATTTCACAGCTGTAATAATAAATTTAATGTTAAACAAAGAGTTTCTTCATGTAATAATAGGAGAAGAGACAATGAAGATGCAACACTGGGTAGTTAAGATCAACCTTTTTTTAGTTACGTTGTGGATGTTTTGCTCTTACATTTAAGTCCTTTGAATACACTTACACAAGCCTTTCTCTGGTTCTTACACTCAGTCAGAAGTCCTTCATATAGCTGCTATAAGTATGCAGTCGCTGGACAGAAGTCATTAAATGAGTGAGGTCAGTATCTCAGGAGACTAAGTCTGCAGAACTTGATAGGTAAAAAGTAGGTTGTGGAAAGTTCTGAGCGTTTGAGGAAAACCTGTTGTAAAGGATTTAGCAAATGTACATAGCAGGATATAGGAACAGAAACACATTTGTGGCTGCTTGAGAGGCCTCACAGAAAGCAGTAAGATGTGCACAAGGTGAAAGTCAAAGAATTTGAGAAAGAAATGCTTATGAAGCTGAGCAATTTTGTGAATTGCGGCTAACCTGGTAAAATTCTTAGAGAAGGAACAAAAACTGCAAGGCAGTCTCTTGTGTGCTTATTTGAAGTAATTAATTAATGCATTTCGAACCACTTTTTCAGTGCAAAGGAATCTTAATTATAGCATAACATTCAGATGTAATTGATGTAAAAGATCTTCATGTAAATGAAAATACAAGCTGCTATGTCTGAAACTGAAGGGAAAAGGAAATGCCCTATTGTCAGGTCACAGCTTATGTGGGTCAGAGTCTCATCTGATTTGCATGTGCTAAAGGTCCAACTCACACAGAAAGCAACATGCTCAGATGCTTGTGTAGCATATAAACCAGCATTACGTCGCAATGGGTGAGACCATATGCAGAGATAATGAGGATAATTTGCTTGGTTCTATGAGTTGAAAGATCCATGCCAAAATGCACCTGAAAATACTACAAATTAAGAGCTTTACAGAGCAAAGTTCATTCATTCAGCTTTGCTCAGGCAGAGCTCCTGTGTCCGAGACCTTCCTGCAGTAGTTACCAGGCTGATCTTCCTAAAAATATTCAACTGCTTCAGGCTTTCCTCAGGGATCCATATATAAGTGGAGGCAAGAACACCTCTTTCTTAGTTAACATACAAGTGCAACCGATAATACTTGTTTACTATGGTGAAATTTCCTACATCTTTGTACAAGTCACAGGCGAGCATTCCAAAGCAACGCTTTTAGTCTCATTTTGTTTGGGTTTGAAGGCATCAGTTCTGGTGATGCGCATTGACAGAATATGATCTGATTCATGTATCAAATCCCCCTAGGACTCCTTGAGCTAGTTCATCTTCTGTACTTTAGCTAGCTCCTCTCCCTTTCCAAGCATGGCTTTCAGTAGCTTCCAGCCTCCTGTGAGCTAACACAAGCATAGTCAGCCCGAAAGGATCATTATGAAGCAGGAATCCCCTCACTTTGGTGGGACAGGGGGCAAATCTCCCCTTTCAGCTGTCCCCCAAACACACCATCTATTCCAGATTGTGGAGGAAGAAGCACGTGAAGTGAATGATGTTTTTTGTCAAATGAACCTTGTAATGTGCCTTTTTAAAAACTTGTTTTGAGCTTCCATGATGAAGTTAAGAGATGGAAGGGTGATGCATAGCAGCTTTATCAGAATAAATAGCTGTCCGCCTTTGGTTTTAAAACCAAAACTAAAATGATGAAAGCAAAGCCCACCTCTGCAAAGGCAGACTGACTGGTATTATATTTTCTCTGGGATCAGGCTTAGAATAATGGTCTATGAAATACTATTATATGGTATTCCTTTTAAAAAAAAGACATTCCCTGCCTCTGTAGATCCATACGTTGTTCTTTTCTCAGGAAAAATGCTGATTAATTCCTACAGGGTTTTATAAATTTTTTTCAGCATTATAACCTCACCACCTTTTTGTTAAAATAACACTTCTTTTCCTGCTCTTGTTCCAAGCCATTGCTTCAAAGGAGCACAGAAGGATTTCCCTTGCTGCTGGGTTTTAGGAACAGGCTTGCAAATCTTGCATCGCTTCTCATTCAGTTCTGCATTTTTCACACTATCAGTCACCTCCCGTGGAAAGAGACAGGCTTCTCATCTTTCTACCATTTTTTGTCTGAGCATGTTCTTTTACCATCACATCAGCTTATATTACTGATGATTTTATGAATACACCAACCCTATCTGATGCTAATGGTTATGGCTGTTACCAGCTTAGGGTGGTTCTAAACCACGAACAGGTAAGAGATGGAAGGCTTTTTATTTCTTTGTAGATATGCCAATATCCTAGTTGTATGGCTGTTTTAATAATAATAATAATTTCAAACATTACAAAGCTGGCACTTCCCCTCCACCCACTGGTGTAGGCACAGCAGAATGAATGGTTCATTGTTGCAAGAATCATTTCGCTGCACAAGGCAACCTCTATTCACAATTAGGAGGCTAGAAATGTTCAGCCAGTCGTGACAATTAAACAAAATGATTGTCTGAGCATCCCTTGGGGTTATAAATCAGTCTGTCTTCACACACTTGGTGCTACCTGTTTTTTGTTCTAAACCCACAGAACCTTTTAGAGTGACAACAACCCTAGCAGAAACAGTGTCGTGAAATGTGATTTCTGTTTCCGCGTTCAGAAGCAAAGAGCAGTTGGCTGCACCTTGAATGAAGAAATTAGTTTTGCACACCCAGGACTAGAAACATTGAAAGGAGCTTATAGCAAAGCTACAAAATGATAGTGGAGGCTTTTGAGAAACTGAGCTATACGAACATTGACAGGTGACATAAAGCAGTTGATGTTTTAGGGATAGCTGGTGTTGCAAGAAGCCCATGATAAAATTTACAGCTATTTAAAAGAGAAAAATACAGGGAAGGCCTGTACAGTAGGCCTAAGAGAAACAAGGGAAGTTTTACAAAGAAGAACTTCCTGACAGTGAAATGTATTGCAGATCGTATACGGGTGTTCTTTAAACAAGACTCTGGAAACAGTCTAGTGAGGAAAGTTTCTTTATTGGTCTTTTCCTACCTCTATTTACTTACGTTCTCCAGAACAGCAGTGCTTTCTTACTGGTCAGTTAGAAACCCCAGCATTCCTCAAGTGTTTGAAAAAGGCCATATTTCTACGAAAACCTTAATTTTTTTTAATGTAGACTCTCCAGCAGTACTTTTTAATGAGTTGTATGCTTGGAAAGCAGTCGGTTGACCGTAGTACCAAAATTCCCAACTGCACCATCCCAGTCAGTGGCAAACAATTGGTAGGAGTTTTTTAGAAAAAACCCTGTGAAATAGGAAATAGGGTATGAGACGGTTCTGTTCTGTCTGAAGTTGGAAGGAGCAGGAGAAAATCCACCACTGTTTATATGGCCGCATTTGTGACATATGGGAGCTGAACTAACAGAGGAGAATAAACACTCAGCACAGAGAGTGATTATTGCTGAGATACAGATCCCCAGTCCTGGAAGCATGACTTAGGGCCAACTGAAAGGAATTCCTTCCCATTATAGAGTATAACTTAATTTTGAAATTGTTGCTAACTAGTTGTAGTAATAATAATCACATGTGTTAGTGTTGTAATCTCTTAAGAGCTCATTTCTTCATGTCTTTTTATAGAAACGTTAATTCATTTGGCAAACATTTTTGTGATGTTCTTTCTAAAATACTGAAGAAGAATATTTTTGCAACTGCTGCTTTGTATATTTTGGGTCTCATGCATGATTTATCACTTACTAAATTTGAAATCCAAATTATGGAGTTTGCTATAGCTATTGCCAGAAAGCAAAATCTGCAGTGCTGGAAAGGACTAAAGAGGTTATCATCATCTTATTAAGCTTCTACCTTTATTGGAACAATATTTGTATTGTCAGTTACTTCCAGCTTTGCAGTCCACAGGTGCTCACTCACAATAGCAAAAGTGTTGTCATTCATCTATAATCGGGACATTATTTTTACTGCAAGTTATTCCAACTTTGCAGTCAGTGGAAACTAACCAGCTATAGTAAAAGTGTTGTCATTCATCTATAACTGGGACAGTACTTTCATGGTAAGTTATTCCAACTTTGCAGTGAATGGAAACTAACCAGCTATAGTAAAAGTGTTGTCATTCATCTAAAATAGAAGGGAGGAGAAATAAGAAAGATGGTCAAAAGACAGAATGTATTTGCAATGGAGTCAGAGTAGAATATTCCCAGGGTGTCACAACATATACTGCAATTGTTTGGTGGGGTTTTTTGTTTTTGTGTTTTTTTGTCTGTTAACAATAAATTGCAAAGTGCCAGGTACCTTTAAATTGGTGAAATTTGGTACAGGCTTCCAACTGAAAGGCTACACCACTTCCTTTGGCATCTCTCTACCTTAAACTCGGATGGAGGGAAGGAGTATAGCACAGTGAACGTGCTCTGGTAAAGACAAATCTCTTCCAGTGTTGGGGCCAAGAAGAGAGGTGCGCTTGTCTCTGCTTGCAGAGCTCAATGCAGTTTCAGCTAGGATGTATCAGGTAACTAATACCAGCTAACTAAGCTAAGCATTTTAAAGCTAGCTCAGATATGGGAGACTGCAGTGTAGACATCCCCTTAAAGTAACAGCTCTTTTAGGCACGAAGCCTACCCCTTTTTTATGCTACCTGTGCACTGTAGGCACTTAACAATTATTAATAATACCTAATTAATAATGGCCCAAATCCTTGGCTGTGATTGAGGAACTTGAAACATAACTCATATGGATTTGTAAGAAAAGATGGCTCAAAACAATCTTAACCGAACCCTGGGCCAGCTTTGTGCCTGGACTTTCCTCCAGCACAAGATAAAGCAGCAGAGTACAATTTGTTCTAAGACATTAGCAAGGGAGAGCAAAGAACATAATGAATAAATTTTATTGGTAATGTGTACGAAGAATGCAGACTGGTGGCAAACAAGACCATTAGGGGATAAGAGTATAAAATTAGATAGAAAGTAAGAGATGAGATTGGTCTATCGCAGTGGTCCTAAATCAACGTGTCATCTCAGAAACCACATAAGTCAGCAACTGAGTGAATGAAAGACAAGGTCAAAACAACAATCATAATTTATCTGAGTGTCAGAAAAGCATTTTTACACTTTGTACACAATGCATCAATTTACACTTGATAGACAGTACTTACACAAAAAGAGACTTCAGCCCTCACTGAATAGCCTGCAGCACAGTACAAATTCTTTTCATGATAATTCTAGGGAGAAAAAGCAATTCCTTTTTATCCAAGGAATTTTCACTTAAATATTTGAGTCTACTTGGAACAGACTGAAAGACACATACCATACTCATGTCTACAGAGGCTTGTGGTTAGATTTGATGATCCTGTTTGACAGTACAAGGGGCACTATTAGGAAACTTAGTGGGAAGACACACAGTGGAAAGCTTCAGCTGTTGTTTTCATTCCTCCTTGGAGGTGCTTGATGGAAGATCTATGAATTGTTTACTTGTATAACAAGGAGCAGGTGCGCTGGTAGGAAGACCAAGCTTCACATTCAGGAGTCAAAAGACTGTGTTTGATAGCAAAAGATTTGCTTCCTTTCCTGGTGATGTTGTTTTGCCTTTTTTAAAACAAAACAAAATTACTATTCCATCAAGAACAGACCTTGCTGGCTATTGTTGTTGTTATCTGCTGAGTCATGCCAATAATTGTTTATTTTAGCATTCTTGAAGAATTTTAGAGATAGTTTACTGCCCTAGAAGATGGTTAACAAATACTGCATAATTTCATAAATAAAATAAAGCTAAAGAGTTTTTGGTTGAAAGCATTTCCTTTAATGGGCTGCTATGCAACACTTCAGCAGTCGGCTGACTCATGGCAACCTGAAATTGAAAATGACTTGGGGGTGAGGGAAAGAAAGGAGAGGACAGGAAGAATTATACTAGTCAGTATATTTTAACTCTCTGTATAGTAGTCTGATCCTTGTCTTGTTCATCTAACCATGACCTCATGGAATTGGTTCAGGCGTCAGCTTGGTGTCTGGTCAGAGCAAAAGATGCATTTAAAAATTAGATTAGCATAATCAGTGATGAGAATAATATATTAAATTACTTAATTCACTTCTGTTTTGATAATCTTAGATGCTAACAGGAACACACTGTCAGAGCCATTTTCTTGTAGTCCACCATTTTTGGGAAGTCCTTCACTATCATCAGAGAGAAAGCTCATGCTTTGTTGTTGCAATTCTCTTACTTCTATTACATGGTAAATTGCATTTTCTTTCTGTACTAGTTCTACGGAAAATAATCCAAACAAGTGAAATAAAGAATCTTTTCCTACGTATTCAAAAACCAAACTCTAGACACATTAAGTAAAAAGAACAATAACCTTCAAAAAACCAAAACCACCAGAAAAACCCACTTCCCTCCACTCCAGAAACCTCTCCGACTGTGTATCCCGCATTATGCTATTTACAGATCATCAAAGAAGGCCAAAGTGATCTTGCATAAATGCTGCTGTCCTAGGACACTAGACGTAGTAAGACGTATGAAGATCTCAGCTACTTTTTCCTCTTAAGTACAAACAGATTTTTCCAAAGAAACAAAGACTGCAAAGAAGAAGATTGTTTCAGAGAAGATGAGGGAAACCTCACTGTGAGAGGAAAGATTACTCCGCTTTCTGAAGCTTTTGGATTCCCCAAATGTCTCCAGAACATTAGTCATGCATCCTCCTCATGACCCCCTATTAAGGGTGATCCACACTGATGAGAAGCGACGGACTCAGCTGGGTTTGCTAAGCAGTAGCCTGCCAAGCCTCTTGCATCTGGCTGATACTAAACAGAAACACATTCTCTTCTGGTTTATGCCTTGGTGAGCCATTTCTCTAGCATTCAGAAAGCCTTCATTAGCCGGGTTGTTTGGAGAGGAGGCATACCATACCACTCAACCTGAGCTGGCTTAGCCTTTGGAAATATCTGAATTCCAGACCTTGGTTACAGCTGAGCAGCAGAAAATGCAAGAGGGAGGGACACGAAGGGGCTCTGGAGTATTCTGAGCTGCTTGGAGCCGGAGGAAGGAGGGCACAAATGCGGCCCTCGGACACAGATCAGAAGAGCCATTACATGGCTCTGCCTTGTAAGTTGTCAGCAGCCCCAGGTTATTAGCGTGACACCACCAGCTACGAAGCCTTTCTGCCACATTGTTTTTGTCATGACCAGAAGAAGGGAGAGCGGCAGGAGATGATGTGGAGGGCATTAACACCCATGCTGTGCCGCTGGAGCATCCCGCTAGTGGGAAAGATAACGGCAGAATCACACAAAGTGACTTGGACACATTGCACAATTACAGCTCGAGAACACGTGGGCCCACTACAAGAGATTACAGATTTCTCAATGCATAATTCAGTATCATAAATATGTACATGACACTAACTCATTCTTCTGCTAGACTACTTTAATTCCTTGACAATAACATCGCTAAATTGACCTGGAAAGAAAAAGGCCCTCAACATTTATAATTGATTTCTGCCCTATATCATTTTGGCTCCCCTCCTTCTCGTGTAACTGCTAATATGAGTTACTGCAGATTTAGTATTTTGTTACAGATTAATTCAATGGGATTTTTGACTAAGCTAGCATCCAGAATGACTTTGCACTTGGTGACATCTGCGATGCCAGCATGCAAAATGATTCTTCTGGCATTTTTACAAATCCCATTGTACCACAGAGTATGTCTTGAGAAATCCAGCTATGACCATATCTGATTTGGCTAAGAGCACCAAGTAATATAACACAAATAACGATAATAGTTTTGCTGCAGGAGTAACAGCTTCTGGCTATTTTCATTCCCTCTCAGGCACACTTGTTGCCCAGGCATACTTTCAGTAGTTTTTGTATACCTGTCACAGTCAAACTTGTTTTAGATTTGACTAGTAAGACCAAGCAGTCACATCAGAACACATTATGATCCTGATTTTTTCTGGTATAGAACAGCTGGCATCTTAGAACAAAATCCCTCTTTTTCCGACTGTCTCTGCCAGTCCTTCTACTGATGTATCTGCTGAAGCCCATTAGATATCTTAGATATATCTATACAGATACATAGATACATCGGTTAGATATAGATCTTAACATTTCTATTTGGATGCCTTCAAGACAGTTTTCACTGTCAGAATGGCTTTCTTTTCAAACCTTTTATCTGGAGGATGTTCTGGTGATAGGAAGCCCAGATCTTAGATTCCTTAAGAACTGAGGTCCACTGTCAGTCATTAGAGTCCTCAGTATTTGCTGGAAGCAATTAAGGTACATTGATTTACCAGATTCAATTGTGTCCCCTTTTTCAGACTGTGTTTACATTGTTGTCAAAGGTACCCACTTAATTTTTTAGAGTATGATGCTGCTTTTCTTCTGATTACTCATCTGCATTTTGTGATTCACCTCTACTGCAACATTTTCATTGACATCATCCCTATGCCAGTAAAAACATGTTAATTTTCTTACTAAACTGTTATTCATTAGCTTCAGTTTCAGAGCCTGTCCTTTTTCCTGAATTAGTATTTTCTAACAATTGACCTTTTTTGTTTTCATTGACTAGCGTCTCTTGCTGTGTTACCATCACCGACAGTTGACAGTGGATGACCCTGCCTCAGATGCTGTACTGATCAAGGAAGAGGTTGTGCACAGTGTCAAATAACTGAGAGTCATGGTAAAAAACCCCTTAAAATGTGTGAAACTTAGACCAGAAATATACAAAGAAGATCTACATATTTCTAAAATTCTTTACCTTTTTATATCTAGAAGTCTAGAAATTTGTAAATAAGGTATACGTGCATTTATTTCTCACCTCAAATACTTTTTTAATAACTAAACCCTAGAAAATCCTGGTATTTGTTGGGGAAAAATGAACTCAAAGATGCAAAAGCACTAAGATGCCTTCGGGTCACCGGAAATTGCAAAGATACTTGCTCATCCCTTCTATTAACGGAGACGAAAGCGAATGGGTACCCCTGCTTGACAGAAGCGAGCTGAACATGAGCCGGGTTAAAGTTACGCCTTCCGCGTGTTGGATCCACCGGGAGTACCACAAGCCAAACATAAACCCGTAGCTAGCGCGGACGCGGGGCTAGCGAGCGACGTGAAAGCCAAAATAACACTCCTGCGTGGCTGGAGACGCGTCTCAGGCCCCACGCTTCCGAGGGCACTGAGGGGCAGCTGCAGAGCCGCGGAAAGCCTGGAGCACGTCACCCGACGAGCTGGCACGGCGGGCAGCAAGGGTTGAGGGTGCGCTTCCCCCCACACGCAGCCTCCCGCCACACCGGGCAGACCCCGGCGCAGGGGGCCGAGGGGTCGGGGTGGGGAAGGGGAAGGCTCTGCTGATGGAGGGGGGCGTTCGCGGCCGGCCTCGGCGAGCCCGCAGCCCCGAGAGGCGCCGAGATCCGCCGGCCGGGACGCGGCTCCACGGGAGCCCAGCTCGCCCCTCGCCCACCCCGCCGGGGCTCCCCGCCGACAGGACTCC
>Ga0065711_1030462_pt1 | contig 32423 bp, 17 predicted proteins | sample Hoacrofraction12_FD_59098 | JGI IMG/M metagenome (GOLD analysis project Ga0065711, IMG submission 59098) | Hoatzin crop microbial communities from Cojedes, Venezuela - Epithelial fraction 12 v2 (version 2) | ecosystem: Host-associated > Birds > Digestive system > Esophagus > Crop | place...
CCAGGGAGGTTGTGGAGTCTCCTTCTCTGGAGATATTCAAGACCCGCCTGGACGCGGCCCTGTGCAGCCTGCTGTAGGTGACCCTGCTTCAGCAGGAGGGTTGGACTAGATGACCCACAGAGGTCCCTTCCAACCCCTAGCGTTCTGTGATTCTGTGTGCCCTAAATATCCTGGCAGAGCTGGACTGGGGCACTCCGAACAGCGGACTCTGCCTAATATGAAACATGCCTAGGCTTTTAAGGAAAAATCAAGAAAGTAAGTAAGCCCAGTGTGAAACCAACCACAAAAATCAGGGAGTGTTTTACCTTGCCCCCCTTGCCCTTACAGTACGCTACCTGCTGGGTAAAGCACCAGACAAATCCATCATTAACCACTAAGAGGGTCGGCTGTCTGCAAAGAATCTTTGTCAGAATTGGCTGAAAACTTCCTGTGCCCCAAGTGCTGCCTTTAGCCCTTAAAGCTGGCACTGAGATTCAGCAGACTCCAGCATTTTGAGGCTAGAGGGGATGTTAATGTTGCAGTGCAGTTATTGTAATATATGGATAGCTAAGTCACAGCCTGCATGGATACACCAACTTGGGAATGTCCTCAGGTCTGTGATGGTGCAATGCTGCATAGAGGAGTTAACCAGAGTCAGGTTATTTCAGTTCTAAATAGGTTTTTTTTTTTCTTTTCAGTTTTTAATTTTGTTTCTATTTTTTTTGGTTTTTTTAGCCGAGTTGCTTTCGTTCACACAGCTATGCTAAATAAGAGTGCACGTGATAGGGGGCCTTCACTGGGCAGTGGCAAGGCTTGAGTCATGTTAAAGAGTCATTGGATGAAGTGCACAAATAGTGAGATCTCCTCTTCTGCTGATGTGTGCAATATTAAATCATGACTTGTGGCTCCAGGAAATCAGACAGGCTGGTGTCAGGAACCAATGTTGTCCAGGATCAAGGGCATATTAGACAAATCTTGCACCAAGTAACACTGGAATAAATCCAAGTCCTGAGCTTGGGCTTCCCTCTGCAGAGAGCAAGTTGTCTGTACTCTGCTGCTGTATACAGAAAATGCTTGTGTGAGGGAGGCAACAACTTCTTATCCCATCCTGAGCTGGGGTAGGGGGAAGAGAGCAATATAAGTAGCCTTTGCATCCAGACTAGTGGCAAAAGACAGTGTTACATTTGCAAGTTGTTTTTCTCCGAGGATCATTGAAAGGTAATAAATCATTCACAGACTTATTAGAGCATCTGCCTGCAGCATGCCGTCTCTCTGGATGTAGCTGAGCTAATCTTTATAAAACCAGCTTTTTGAAAAGTGGGAATTATTCCTAGCTAACATAATACTTGGTTTCAAAACTGTCACTTCATAGCTGATATCTGGGGGTTTTAGGCAGTCTTTTAAATAAGTCCTTTCTTTTCCATTTTAAATGGATGTTTTTCATTAAATGCTTTCACAACTGGGTTTTGGTTTTTTACACAATTCAAAAGACGGGTATCTGTTTCTTTGGAGATCACATTCTTCAATTCATATTCAACAACAGAGTAGGCAGACACATTTTTCTTGGTTTTAGGATGTTTTAATTGAGGTGAAAAGTCAGTGCCGGGCATTTTCATAAAATGAAAATTAAAAAAAAAATCTGACTAGCTTTGAAACACTTTGCTTTAATTCTGCTCTCTCTCAATTCCAACATTTACCTTCCTTTAAAAAGAAAAAAAAAGTTATTTCAAAGCAGAAAGGAAATGGACTTTATCAGAAATATGAAAAGGAACTGTTTCTACATCATCATAGCTTAAAGCTCAAGAGAGAAATTGCTCAAAACTGACTTTCACTGTGATTAATTTTGTTAAAAATAAATCAACATCTTCTAATAAAAACTATCTATTAAAAGATACGGCCCAGCAAAAGTACCACAACTTGTGCCTGTGCGTGGTCCACTTGTTTTCCAAGGCGCCTCTGCAAAACTTTCTGCTTTGTTTTCCAAGGGGACTCCTCCCATGCATGTTTCAGATGCAGTCTTCCATCAGTAGGATAAGCTGAGGCACACCCTAAATGGCAAAGCACAGGATCTGTTCGTTGCCATCTGAGTTAAAAAGCTATTCAGCCCTGGTGTACTTGTGGGATTTTGCATGGCCTGTGGTTCCTACCCACGTGGCAGCACGTGCCATATACTGGAAGGGCCAGTGTAGCCCATGGTGAATGTGGTGTGAAGACATACAGAGCAACATTAAATTAACTGAAGGGAGAAAAGCTTTTTTTCTTTACCTAGATGTCATTTGAAATTTCTAACATGTTGCACAGACATGAATTACTCTTTGCATTTACTGAAAAGGTAAAAACTACTGCTATTACAAAACCAACCCAGGTAAGAGCCATGATACAGTTATTACTGCTGTTATGTCTCTTCCAGACGTAGGACTTATTCCTGTTAAGCTGCAGCAATCCCCATTAATGTGAAACTTCATCTTGCATCAGAAAAATGGGATTTTTCAAAAACATTCCGTGTCTGTCTAAACTACTCCTGCTGAAGTTCTTCCAATGCCATGTGCTTCAGAAAATCAACTTGAGTGGTTTATACTTTGGGCATCTTGGCTGGGTATGAAATGGGAAAGGAAAACAAGAAGTAACGAGCTACATTGCCAACCCAGATGACTTCAGCAGAAATCTTTAGTATATTTGTCAGAGCACTGTCTGTTAGAAACCTGTGACAGAGACTCATTTTTTTATTTAAACAGGACAGAAGAAACTTTCAGCTCCCAATCCTTATAGCTCTGGGGAAAATGTAATTATTGTTTCTAGAATAGTTTGTTATACAGTTTTTTTATATCAGTCCTTCTCATGGCTTCTGCAAGGAGTTGCCCTCTTGACTGCTCAGGGCTGGTAATTACTGTGTCTGGAGAGAGAGGATGAAGAAGAAATCAGGTAAGCTCATCCCTGAAATGAGATAGAGTGTGCTATTGAAAAGGGATGAAGCTTTCCTAAGCGGAGACTTTTGCATGCTGAAAATATACCTATCATTTAAAAGTAAAAACAAACAAACAAAAAAACCCAACCAAACTTGCAATAAAAGTAACAACTGTATGATGGCTCTTAACCAAGGCTGGCTTTTTAATGGTAGTCTAGACTTTCAAAGATTTGATTTTTTACTTCAAATGAGTGTGAACAGAAATCACCTCTCCTGCCACACATATGAGGAAATTCAGACCTCACTGAATAAGGGAGAGTGCAAGAGCTACAGAACCATGAGTTAGAAGTGCTTCTCTGTATTGTCTGTCAGTTTAATTGAAAGTCACTGTTATAGAAGATAAGTAAATCTGTCTGTATGGAAAGCAAATCAGGTTACAAAAGGGTTTTAGAGGCTGTTTAGATATAGCTCACTTTGGTAACTGTCTTTTTGCAAGTTAGAAAAGTATGAAAGAATCAACATTTACCTAAACAAGAGGTTAATGTGCAATCCTAATACGGGTTGCATTTCTTGTCTCTAGAAAGTAGTGAATATCTGGGTGGTTTTACCTCTAAAGGTTCTATGTATGGGTGAACATAAAAATTTGTATTTGTGAAAGTGGAGGTTTATTCAAGAACAGGCTAAATATATGGCCCTTCCATATATTCCAGCTACCCATGGGACCAGGAGGGCTAGTTCTGTTTGTGTGCCATCTGAGCGCATGTGCTAGACACTGAGCCACAAGTAGTGAATGCTGAGCTGTGCAGACAGCTTATAGACCACTAACAACATAAAGCTAATAATCTCTAGAGCCATCTCTCTGCTGACAGCTTATATTCAACATTTGAAAGAGTTTAAATCATGGAGCTGTATTTATGGAGAAAATATGCAGCCTCATCTTCTGAAGCTATTCTTCAGCTATGGGTGATTCTTTTCTGGTTTTTTTTGTTACCTTCAGAAGTTTGTTGCAGATGGTGTATTTCTGGTTTTTTGCTTTGACATCCTGAGAGTTAATATACATCTTAAAGCAACCCTTTTTTCCCTCTGTCTTTCTGGCAGTCACAGATAACGAATGCATAGAGTATCATTCTGTGCCATATCACCATGCTTTTATTGCTGAGACCTCGTTTCTTGTTTGGTTTCTGGTTTTTGTGGTTACCATCTTGTGAAGAAAAACACAGCACGAACATGAATAACACACAGTGATCTTTTAGAAAAGCTATTAATAGCGATTATACGATTTATGTTTTTTGTGCCTTGAACCACCCAAAGCATTAGTTTCCCCAAATGCTCAAACAAAATTCAGAGGATACCCACCCCACACCCCCCCCAGCAGTTTTCTGTTGTATCTTAATGTTTGTCATCCTCTTTCTCCCATACTCTGGAAGAGGCCCACAGCTGCCTACACCTTTCTTCATCTTGAGTACCACATCCCACTGCAGTGTGCCCCACCTATGAAAGAGGGAGAATGACCCGATCACATGTTTAAAGTCATAGGAAAATTCATGACAGGAAAGTCATAGTCACATGCGTGAGTTGAGATGATGATGGATCATGCTTAGAAATGAAGAAAAAGTGACAGCAGGGAAGAAAAGGAAATAAGTGGAGGGTGCCTTGCGGTAGGAGGTGTTTTAGAGTGCCATGAAATCAGTGGAGGACTTCCATGTGGTCTGTCTTTATTGATATTGCGGGCTGGGCAATGCCGGGGAAAAGCGATTGCCTGAAAGATATTTGCCATGACATCAGTGCGTAAGGTTAAAAGCAATTAAGCTCTTCTTCAGAAGGCAAACATGAGAAATACAGAAATAAAGATTGCTAGCAATGGAGCTCTGTCTTTAATTCTAAATAAAGGGGAACTGTAGAGTGATTAATCTGTTTTATCTAAATTGGGCAAATTGATAGAAATGCAAGTTAATAAGCTTGTCACATACATGTTGTAGTTTCATCTGGTGATTTTGTTGTGTATAGCCTTCTTTCATGCCAGGCAGGAATAAAAAAATGAAGCTACATTTAGCATCCTTTTAGGTGAATTTACTGTAATTTACTAAAACTTATCTTTCAGTGCCTCAGATATTCATTTGATATGGAGATCCTTCAGCTTTGCCAGCCTGGTTGTTTATCAGAGGTGGGGATAAGCGTATTTTTTCACATAAATGAATCTATATTGATTTCCTGTTTGGCTTCTCATTATTAGCAATAAGTTGGTTTAATAAATACTTGGGGCCTATGCATAGCAACAGGCAAAGAGTAAACAGACTTTGCAACAGCTAAATATCACAGGACCCAGTAAATAGTAAGCAGTCTGATTCTACATGTTTGCTTTGTCCATACCCCTTTCTTGCATTGCTTTTTCACCATCTGGGGATGTGTCCAGCAGAGCACTTAGGCCACTCGGAGACCAATCAGAGGCGTCATCCAAATTCTGCTGCAAACACAGCAAATGTTTATTTACTAACTAGATATTTACTGTATTTGCTACAGTCAATCCTATTTATCTGTGTACTCATGAAGAAGTCCAAGGTGATATTCTGGATCTCTGTTAATCAGTTGGAATGTCACAGCTGTCTTCAGAAGTGGTCCGATTTCTAGACAGCAGCAGCATGGGGAGCTTAAGAAGTCCAACTGCCTTGAAACATGATTGAAGCTGGCACCTAGACTAGACGTTGTTGTAGCTTAGAGCAAATCTCAGCTGCAGAAGGTCATGTATCTGTCTTTCCTTAGAAAACAGACTTGAGAAAGGCACAGAAAACAGAGCAAAGGTTGTTGGTTTATTTCCCCCCAGAGCACTTTGATAATTCGTGGTCGCTGTCAACCACAGACAGAGCAGATCCACAAAAACCAATGAAGCTGAGTTGTTTGGGGTTTTTTAGGAAAGTGGTGAATGGGAAATGTTGATTTCATTTGTATTAATTGGAGTTTTGCCACTGTCTCCAAGGCAGACAAGTATCTATCAAGCTTGGTTTGTAGCAACATTTAAGCTGTGTTTAATTCCTTTGTATGTGTGTTGTCTAGGTACCAGCTGACAGCCTCCATTAGCACCACTGCAGCCAGAAAGTGTGTGAGTTGCAGTAAGCAGAGAGGCAGGGAAGGCTAGGAACAGCACTTAGGGGAAAGGTCTGTGAAACCTGTCTTTGCTGGATGCTCATGTGAAGATCCTTAGGATCAGATTCGCTAGTGCTCCAGCTCTTTGTGTGTTGCTCCAGCAAAGCAAAGCAGCTATAAAACCATCAGAAATAACTTTACAGCTCTTTTATAGGAATAGAAGACACTGAAATTCCTGACTCTAACCTTTAGCCATTGTAGTGGGGTTTTTTTATCTTCTATTAGAGGAAAATCAGGAGAGTGACATTTCCTATTGTCCGGGTGCTTTAGGGAGGTCAGAAGTCATTCTACAAAATGTCACTTATGTCCTTCAGGTATGAGCTGTCCATGACTGGGTCCCTCTGTGTCCTCTCTCTGCTGGGAAACAAACAGCTGTGCAAACCTAAAGTGCTGGAAACATGCTGTAACATGAATTACTAAATTCAGAGAGCATCTCCTCCTCCCACTTTGTGCATACTTTGTCCTGGCATCATGTGAGAGATGAGGCTTTTGAAATTTGGCCCTGTCAAGTCGAAAGGCAGGAGGGTATTAGTAGTTTTTGAGTGAGTTCAGTGAGAGGGTTTGCAGAGCCATGGCAGCGCAGTGCAGTAACAGCATGCGATGCAGGAGCTGTACCTAACTGTGCCCAGGGTCTGTACAAGTGATCTGTGCCTCGTAGCAGGAAATGTTCCCATACCCCAGCAGAGCTAATAATATTTGAGGAAACGACTGAAAATTTGATAGGTTTATCTGTGAATGAGGGCATCTCTTCATCTATTCAGGGTCCCAAGCCCACAGTTGAGCAGAGTTATGCAGAATCTGGCTATCATCTCCTTGTTGCATACCTATGCTAGGGTGTTTGCTTCTACTTGCTCCAGCTTTAACACATAATGCAGCCCACGGGATGATTCCTGCATAAAACCCTGCTTTTAATTCAAGGGCTTGTGCACAGTCACATAAACCAGCTGGGTGGTGGGAGCCAACAGCATGTCTGCCCTCGACCGGCAGCCCCACTGATGGAGGCTGGGAGAGCACTTGGGAGATGGAAATTCGTATTGGCTTGCCCTGACCACCTCCTCCTCCCAAGGCATCTGATTTTGGCTGCAGTCAGAAGCAGGAAAGTGAGCCAGATGGCTGTTCTTTGGTTCTCAAGGCAGCAGATAGTGTTCAGCTTTTCATTCCTAGAGGGCATGACTCAGATGACATTTGCTGAGACTGAAGAGCAGAGATGGATAGACTCCATCGCTCAGGGGATATGTGAGAGTGTGTAACTCCGTTATGTGTCAGCCCCTGGAGGTACTGGCTGCAGAGCTTGAATTTTCCGAATGACTTCAGTCTGCCCAACTGTGAGCAGCCGGGATTACGTTTGAGGTGGTGTAATCCCATGTAAATAGATTGATAGATGCTCCAGGGAGTAAGATCCTAGTCCATATAAAACTACACAGAGCCACTGGTATTATTCACAGCTATGCTCTTCTATACAAGGCCAGGACATGCCCTGCTATGGAAGAAGCCTCCAGTGTCTTACAGCAGCTTTTGTGTGTTTGCACCACTGCTCAATGGTGATGTGCTGCACTCAGGTGGTCCACCGTGTCTGAGACAGCAGGATGCAGCCAGGAGGTGCGCGTAACCCTGGCATGGTGCTCGGTCTGGCAAGGGTTCTTGACTGGTGTCAGATGGTGCTTCTGCAGTGAGCATGTGCATGGCTTGCTGTGCAGCTTGCCTCAGCTGCATGCACTCTCTTGGTACTCTGCACTGTTTAACTCTCCACTAACTGCAGAAAAGCAGCTGACCCCAACTGTCTCAGCTAAGGGAAGATTAGCTAGAGGGAAGTCTTCATTTAAAAAAAAGAAAAAAAAAAATCTAAAATCTAGAAAAGCAATTGGGAAAGGATGGTAAATCATTTAAGAACTTAAACATTTACTTAGCAATCTAAAAATTCATTTAAAAGCCTAACATCTTTACAAGCCTGCAAGATATCATTGAATTAATTATTTCAGAAACAACCTATTTAGCGTTGCTCTGAAGTATTTTGAGAGAGGTATCCTTGGTGCATTCTGGCCTTCTGGAAACCAGAACAAATACAAAATTCCTCCAAAAGAAACACCATAGAATGATAGAATGTCTGACCTCTCATGCAAGCAAATACTAACCAAAAGCATTTCAGAAACCTCTGAATGCCAAATTCTTGTTCTGCTACGTCAGTCTGAGTGATCCATCGCCCTGTAGTTACCTTCAGGAGAGAAGAAAAGCGCAAACATCTCTCGTTCAATGAGTCTCATGGTTATGCTTAGCTGAAACTTTGCAGATCTCCTGTTGGGAAATCTCAATGACACGATCAAGCAGATGCAAACACAATAATTCAATATGATTTTTTTTTCTTTTTTAAGCAGGGATATAAGAGGGCTTTTGCTTATTTTGTTGTAAAATGAAAATTTAGGGAGTAGATGAGCTCATCACATGGCTGCAGAGGAAATTTGGAGGATAAGAGAAACTGTCTATGTGAAGGAAAGGCAAGAAAATGAGCTGCTGTCCATCTTCCTTGTAATGTCTTGCAGCACAGCCCTCTGCTTGATGGGTTGAGTTTCTGCTGTCTTTTCTTAACCTCACACAATGCAAGGATGTGCACTGTTTTCACCATCTTTACCCAGCTCAGGAAGGGTTCAGTATGTATCAATCATTACATTATTTACTTTATGCGTGTTTTCAAGCTTACTACATGAGGTCAAGGGAACCAGGAGTAACAGTGCTAATCACTGAGTTCCTGGTCATGCTATAACAACTTCTCTGTTGTCATTTGCATGTGATTAACATTTCTCATGGTATTTTAAAATACCACATTAATCAGCCAGGAAGATTGATGGTATTTTTCAGTATCATTGCCATCAACATGTACAAATAATTATTTTTGATATGAGGTAGAATTTTTTTCTTGATAGATTAATAAGGCAAAAGGCAACACTTAATTCATTAATAGTTTTTCTCCCTAGCTCTTCTTCCTTACTGGATTAGAAACCTGCAGAACCACTTTGCTACAGATTGTTGGATTTACTGTGATTTCTTTAACTTCCTCATGTGATCTGAAAATGAGGCTGAAAAACAGTGGTCGCTTGATATGTAATACCACAGTCAGGTTCATAACCCAGACGGGTGTCTGTACTACTCTTACTTTACCAGATTGCTTGTTCCACTTACTTTATCTCTGACTGTGCTTTAATTCACAAGGAATTATTTCCTTTTCTATGTGTAGGTTTCTAAATTCAAGAAATTACTATCCATCCACATATTTTCATAGAATCATAGAATAGTTTGTATTGGAAGGGACCTTTAAAGGGCATATAGTCCAACCCCCTGCAATGAGCAGGGACATCTTCAACTAGACCAGGTTGCTCAGAGCCCCGTCCAATCTGGCCTTGAATGTTTCCAGGGATGGGGCATCTACAACCTCTCTGGGCAACCTGTTCCAGTGTTTCACCACCCTCATTGTAAAAAATTTCTTCCTTATATCTAATCTAAATTTACCCGCTTTTAGTTTAAAGGAATTATCCCTTGTCCTGTCACTACAGGACCTTGTGAAAAGTCCCTCTTCAGCTTTCTTGTAGGCCCCCTTCAGGTACTGAAAGGCTGCTGTAAGGTCTCCCCACAGCCTTCTCTTCTGCAGGCTGAACAACCCCAACTGTCCCAGTCTTTTGTCGTAGGAGAAGCGTTCCATCCCTCTGATTGCTGTTGTGACCCTCTTCTGGACCTACTCCAACAGGTTCATGTCCCTCCTGTGCTGAGGGCTCCAGAGCTGGATGCAGGACTGTAGAGGGGCAGAATTCCCCCCCCTCAACCTGCTGGCCACACTTCTTTGGATGCAGATACAGTTGGCCTTCTGCACTGTTGGTGTGTATTGTTGACTCATGTTCAGCTTTTCATCCACCAGTACCCCCAAGTCTCTCTGAGCAGGGCTGTTCCAAATCCATTTATTCCCCAGCCTGTATTGATACTGGTGGTTGCCCTGACCCAGGTGCAGGAGCCTCTTCTTGGCCTTGTTGAACCTCATGAAGTTCACACAGGCCCACTTCTTGAGCTTGTCCAGGTCTCTCTGGATGGCATCCCTTCCCTGTGGCGTGTTGGCTGCACCACTCAGCTTGGTGTCATCTGCAAACTTGCTGAGGGTGCACTCAATTCTGCTGTCAATGTCATTGATGAAGATGTTAAACAGTACTGGTCCCAGTACGGACCCCTGAGGGACACCACTTATTGCTGATCTCCATGTGGACATAGAGCTGTTGACCACTACCCTCTGGATGCGACCATCCAACCAATTCCTCATCCACCGAACAGTCCATCCATCAAATCTATATGTCTCCATTTAGGATGTTGTGGGGGACCACGTCAAAGGATTTTGATTCTTTTTTGTATAGTTCTCTGTTTCATTTCTGCTAGTTGCTCCCTTCTCACCCTTCATTATTTATTCATTATTTAACATATTCATATGTTGAAGAGAGGAGAAAGGGAGCATCTGGCCCCATCAGAGTGTCATGTGTGGAACAAAGTTTTGGGGGTTCTTTTGGTCATTGAATCTTTCCATACTTAAATCAGTTTTATCTAGGAGATCTTTCCTACAATGTTGTTGAATTGTAGACTGCTCGATCTGTTGAAACCACCTAACCAATTAACACCGTTGTGATGTAAAGTGCTATAATCATGTTTTACAAATGGGGAAATACAGCACCTGTCCACACAGACAAACAGCAACAGATGCAAATCAAGCTCTGCTCAGTAGTAATAAAACAGAAGCTGTTAAATGCCTTGAGGTAATGAAAACTTCGTAGGAGATGCATCTGCTTTTGTTTGGAGGCTCATCGCTGCCAATACAAATGCCAGCCACTTAAGGGAAAAGTTCTTTATTATTCTGCTAGTAAGAAACTGTGCGGGGCTTGCTAAGAGATGAGAGTTTGCTGTTAAGCAGTAACAAACTTTGTACTGAGAGGCAGTGATTTACTACATTCAAATGGTGCCGGAGCCAGTAAGCCTGAAGAGACATATCCATGGGCAGTTACGGGTGTCTGAGCCATTTTCTTCACCCTCACACAGGTCTTTAGTACTGGGTGCACTCTTCATGTGTAACTGTTGACCTGTTCTTTCACAAATGTGATCTTTCAATGGTGCAGTTCCTGCCCTTGGGTCTGCTTCTGTGAAGCCTTTTTTAGGATTGGATTTGAAATTTTATTTTTGAGTGCAGGGTGGAAGGACATTTTTCATATGTGTATCAAAAGGAGAATCTCTCCAAATTAGACATGAAATTCAAGAGGAAAAAATGTTTCCAGCGTAGCAAATGACTTCAAAGTTCACAAGAAGAAAGAGTTCTCATCCTTTCCAGCTTAAACAAAACCAGAGGTCAGCACTGTCTGCAAAATTTGCTCTAAAGACTGTGTTAACTCAGAGTTAATTGACTCAGAGTTAATCAACATGACAAGTGACATGTTACTGTGGCTACACCACTACAGTGGTGCCACAATGACTTGGGTATGTTTACTTCCATGATGGCACTGCAGACACATCCAATAAGTTTATCCTAGTCATAACTCTCTCTTTTAGATGCTAGGTTGATTCCGTTTCCTCTGTTTCACCTTGTAAAGCATATTCTCTGGAACGTGGAGAGCTTTTCTTAACTTCTGAAACCCTTCCAAGGTTGCAGCAGCATGAACACTAGAGCTATTGCCTATACACAGGTAATAACTGCCTGTTGCAGTTTGCCAGTTATCTTTTTTACAGAAGGCAATTAATGACGGGGAAAGGATTTTCATAACTGCTTTATACATTGTTGCAAAATTTTTAAAAAAAAAAAAGGAAAAAAAAGACAGGTTTTAATTCTTTTGAACTAAAAAAATTGCTGTGTTTTAAGGAAGACTAGTATTACTGTGATTTTTTTCATTTCTTTGAAAAGTTTAATTATTCTTGAATGTCTTGATGGTAAATCTTCAGTCAGCTCTGACTATTGATCAAATGGCTGAAAGCCAAGAGTTATTTACTCCCCAAGTGTTACTTAGGCCATAGCACACAATCAAGGGCATTATCCCAATTATACAACGATTATTTTGGAAGAAGAATGCACCATTTGAATCCATAAATAATGCACTTCACCATCTTAAAGTTGTGAAGGGGGGCACTGGAGATGAATAAGTGCAGACTTCTGAGAAATTGCTTTGGGGAGATTTTCAAAAATGCCAGCAGGGAGGCAGGCGTCTGGCTCCTGGAAGTCAAATGACCAATGGATATCATTTGAGCTTAAGCATGCCTGATGCCCGGGTATTTCTGGATTGTTGCTTTTTGCCAAGGACCACTGTTGCCCCACCGTTGCCGCATGGTCTTTCATATGCTGTAGAGCAAAACGGGGACTCGGAGTCACAACTGCTGCTTGGACCTTCCCTATATTCTCAGTGAAGGACCTAATGCCTCATCTCTTGCCAGACTCTTGTCTGTTTGCATATCCATGCAGATTGACAGTATTGCAGGGAAGGAGGTTTTCCTTGGGCTGCTGTCCTCCTGGCTCAAAGCAGCTCAGTGTAATGCTGGAGATGTCAGTTACCCCCATGGATAGTTGCTCACAGCATGTTCTCACAGACAGACCTAAGGGTTTCATGTTGCGTCTTCCACCTCCAAAGGTGGTTGCTTCGCTCTGCCCATACCCCCAGCTTTGTCCTCCAACTGATTCGCTTGTATCAGATCTTGTGTTTGAGTAGATGCAAAGCAGATGGAATCAGTCCACCCAGCCAGTGGACAACTCACGGGGCAATGCTGAAGGAGACAAAACACGGCTTCTTGCCAGGTGAACTTGTTGATTTGACTCACCCTGCAGCTGCAACATCAGTAGACTTAATATAAGCAAAGAGGAGGGAGATGCAGGACCACTTTGATCCATTACATTGGATCAAGTGCAAGTCTTGAGTGTGCATAATGAGTGTCTAACACAAGTAAAAAATCTGCAGTAGTTCTGAGTAATCTTGTTTGTGGTTGGGGCTAGTACACCGACTGTATAAAATACTGTAAGAATGACACCTAATTTGAAAAATCAGACCTTGCTAGTCTGATGCAGAGCAATGCTATAAGAATGCACGGAGTGCCCACGGGGAAATTTTTAGTGTGGCATGCAATTTAGGATCTGCAATGATGCTAAGTAATTTAGGCTCTGGAGTCAATAGGTGTTTAGTGAGAAGGGTAAAATAAAGTATCCAGTAACGATGGGGTAGGCGATCTTTAATACAGTTGTCTAAGATCATGTTTTAAAAGGCTATGTCTTAATGTACAAGAATACGAATTACATTGGTATTTCCTGAATTTTTTGCTGAGCTTTAGTACTAGATATGTATTACTTTGATTCTATTTAATACTGAATTCTCTGCTGGAGCATTTGGTTGCCTATATCCTTGCTGTCTTATCAGTTTTCCTGATATAAAACTGGAGGTAATGTTCAAGTTGAACACTTGGAATGTGGACTTCAAGATGCAGATTTTTGACTTATTTATATGAGTAAATGCCTCATCTTTACATTATCTGTTCTTGTCATGGTACTAAACTGGCTTCCCTTCAGCTGGGTTTTCCATTTTAAAAAGTCCTATCTATTTACTTCTATTAAGATGTACAAAGCTGACATCTGACCTGTAGTGTGGTTTAGCTGTGAAATTTTTAGAATAGACAAAAGCCATCTCTGTAATCACCACCTCACTCCTTTCTCTTGGCTTTTTCAACTTGGGAAATCAATGGCAAGGAGAAATGGGAGAATGCTTTCTAGCAGGAAACTCTGAGCTGGATTTCAATTAGAAAGGTCAGATTCACGTCTTACACATCTTTCCTGACTGCTCTGGGTCAAGTGACAGGAATATACTGCCGTATGTAACAAGGATCATCCTGGTACCTTCAGTGAGTTTACTCTGGATGTGTATTTGTGTAACTTAGTAAGGGAGACCATGCAAATTTTGACAAGACAAATTAAAGCCAACAGAAATTACATGTGGAGTATATAGGCTGGAAGTTGCTCCGAAGGCGAAAGTGCCATATGAAAATATTTTCTGTAAGACATTGGCAATATAAAGAGATCAGCCCAAATCCGTGAAGACAGGGAATGTACAAAAGTCAGACGTTTGTCCCCGTTATTTTTTTAGACATTCTTCTGTATTACAGACATGACTTATTCCTTATATTCCTAGATTAAAAGGTGGTATTTATCAGCTGCTTTTGGTCACAAGCTCCTTAGTTGTCATGGAGTCTTTTGGTTGGCATGTCCAAAGTACCATACATAGTATTTCTTGAATGCAAATATAGAATGCACATTCTGCTTTGCTTCTCAGACACTACTTTATGGTGAAGTACTGAAAACTCAGTGAAGTTCTGTTGCTTGTATTTTTCAGTAACTGAAGTGACAAAAGACTAGAAAAAACCTCTACCAATGACACTATATAGGGAACACATGTTGCACATGTTGTAAGTTTTAGAAACAATGTACATAGTTGGCAAATTCTTGTCTGATTTTGCTTTCTTCTTATCAATCAAACCTTGATTTTGATGAGATCTAAACAAAACCAGGAGAAAGTGTAGTATGTGTAGATTAAGATAAAGCTTTTCTGTTTACGGATATAGAGAAAAAATTTCAAATATAAGAGCCCACGCAAGACTGGATTTTCAGAAATCACGAACGTCCCCCAACCTCACTGAAATGAGACGTTTGTTTAAAGACACTTTATTTTTCCATGTATTCAAAAGTTGCAAAGAAAGTTTAGGCTTTTTTTTGGAAAAACAGAGACAAATGTTATGTTGATTTACCATACCACATCTGTTCATTGCCCATGTAATGGGCAACTCTATGTATATTGCATTCATAGGCTGAGTTATTACCTGTTTCTAACTGAAATATTCATGGAGCATCTCTGAACAGTTTCAGAAGTCATCCATTATAGATTCAGGTCGTGGTTTGCAGTCTGTATTCACGCTTGGCTTGATGCACAGCGCAAAACCTCTGCTTTGCAGCTCGAGAGAGAGTAAACCCAGATGCTGGAAACACAGCGGGAAGGTGAGGCTGAGACTCCATTCCCTGCGGACAAGTCTGGCTCTTTGCTCTATTCCTGTGCTCTTCCTTCTGGTCCCTGCTGGATCCTCCTCATATGTCCAGGCATGAACCTAATGAAACAATGAAGTCTTCCAGGGCAGGAAAGTGCAAAAAGAGAGAAGTGGAAAAAACAAGGAGAAAAATAACTGATATCAGGGGATAATAAATAACAATAATAAAGAGGATACAGAACAGCCTACCTCTGTATTCACAATTAGAGAATATGGACCTGTGTGGACCTTTGGTTTGACATGTTTTACCTATTTTCAAGTTGTTACCCCTGAGTCTGGAGGTGGGCAGAATGAAACTGTACAGTTACGCAGAACTTTGCCCTCTAAGGAAAGTTTTCTACTAATTTCTGGAGACAAGAGTTTGGTTATGTCTCAAAGTGAGAGAAGTTACATTTCTTTCTACACAAAATGCACAATTTCACTGATCACTTCCTTTTCTGTGATTATTAACAAAAAGAATGTGTATTTTAAGAGTAAATGGAATAAACAATAAAGCAGGTAAATGAAAGCTGTCCCCTTGTTCTCCAGCATGGAAGGTCTGTGCAGGAGGAGGGAGTACACCACCTTTCACTGCAGATAGTCATTGTTGCTTCTCTTTCCTGCAGTGTCACTCGCTTAACCCATCCCAGATTTTTTTTTTAAAGAAAAAATACCAAAAGCCAACTGCTGCGTCCTGTGGAGCAGTTGTTATTCATGTGCGACACTCTGCCTTAGGCCACCTCTCATGAAATTTGACATCAATCGGTTTCAATTGCACTTTCAAATGGGTTTATCATCTGGCGGGACGGGAGCTTGTTTTGTGATGGATTATTATTGCCAAAATTAATTCCTGGCTGCCAGTCTACAGAGGGATGTAGTGCAAAACCATGCCAAGCCTGCGGAGATTCCTTTTTGGAGAGCCATGAATTATACAGCAGAGCAGCAGGACCAGATATCTACCTGCACTGGTCACCCTGTCGGTATTCACAGTCTTCTCACCAGCTCATCTTTCTGACATCAAGATGCACCACCCTAACAGAGCCCTCACCATACATAACTTTTTCTCCATTACTGTTATTGTGCTCTTCAAGTCCTCCACAGCCAGGATCCCTCTGATCTCTGGGTTATTATGATGAGTTTTGTGTGTACTGCGTCCCCTCCCAAGAAAAAACAGATTTGTGCTCACAAGCCTGGCAGAGAAGGAAAACGTCCTGTGGAAAGAAACTTGAGCCCCCAATGCCTTGTTTGTATCCATTGTCCAATGACAGAGGGCTTTTTTCTCATACTAAAATAGCTGGTAGAAACAAGTTTTCACCCAATATATACTAATGCAATAAACAAAACACGAAAACATAACACATTCTGCAAAAGAAATGGATTTTCTACCCAGCTGCCTATTTTCAAGCTTAATAGGTGTGCAAAACCTCTATCCAAACTTGGCTGATACCGGGAATTGAGTTTCTATGTTACTGGGAGAAAGGAGGAAGTGCTGAGACTGGCATCCTGATGGTCACACATAGGCAGTGCGGTTGTAAGAGCTTCATTGCTGCAGGAAATAATGCTATAATCTGATCTCTTAAAGGCTTTGTCAGAATTTTATTTCATGAGGAGAACAACTTCATTTTCAAAATTGACTGTCGAAGTGTTTTTATTTTGTTCTTAAAGTTTTTACAGAACATAATAAAAAAGAGTAAGTACGGTGAAACATATTGAAACACCATGGTGATTACTCAACACTCATGATGTCAGCATTTTGCCTTGAGATTAATATCACAGCTGGTTTTCTATGTGGTGATTTAAGATAAAAACAAACAGCAATATTTCAAAACCATTCACATAGGAAAACTTCTGTCTCCACGTAGCAGTAGATCTCCAACTTTATCGAAAGATAGATTAAGCTGAATGCTTCCCTTTGCTTGAGATGGCTAATAAGGTTCCAGCGAATGTACAGTGGGAACTGCTTTGAATATAATCATCATTGGGGACTACTGCCAAGCGCAACCAGACAGATTTTTGCCATACGGCTGAGTAGGACTGAGGATGGCCTCCCCAGGGAGCACTTTAGGGACCAAGGGTCCACTGTTTTGGAGGGATGCTAACAGGGGACAGGACCTCCCATTTGGTTCCAGTGCTGCTTCTTCAGATTCTGCTTTTTGGTTACTCAGATTCTGGGGCTTCTCCTTTGCTCTCAATTTGAGATATGAAAGCTTGAGTGAGCCTTAAAGTTAATGTTTTCTGAAGGTGATGGGAGAGGAGGAGCTGCTGGGAAATAGATAACATGAGGTTTTCTCGAGTTTCTACTTTTTCAGTATCTGTTCTGTGCATCTCATGCCTCAGGGCTCATAATCCTGTACTGTTTGCAAGCCTTGAATTCACGGAAATATTTTTAAGTGTATTTTGCAAGAGGCTTATTGGGTAGAAATCATTAAAGAGAAATGAAGGGTTCTTTTTGTGATCCTAAAACTGAATTTATCACCTTTGCTCTTTGTAGCATCAAGTACACTAACTGTGTATACCCACAAATGCTGACATCAGTTACCTTTTAAATTACTCGATCTATTGATTGAGTTAGTGCATCAGAGACAACAAGTGAAAGGTGTTTTCTGCCTGACTTTCAGCAGAAGTATTTTGGCAGAATTCTCTACAATTTTTCCCAATTCCGCAGTTTGCCTGGTACTGTGTTTAATTACCTGTTACTTGAGCAAACAAAAAAACCCTGTGCCTCTGTGTAAGGTTCTGTGAACTGCATCCAATAACAGAAGCTTGGGTTAAAATGGATTTTAGACACCTATTCCTCCAAAGGAAAATGAATCATTCTTGATTGCTTCTCTTTGGGCATAGGTATTTTCAACACAAAAATAAACAAACTTTAGCTGAGACATCTGAAACACCGATCTTGTGGACAGGTGGTCATTTCTGAGACCATAAAGCATCTATATTATAGTTATCTATTATCATTTGTCTTACAGTAGCAGTTAAAAGCCTCAACTGAGGTTGAAAGCAAAATTCTGTGCTAACATGCTGTGAAAGGTAGCTCCTGCCCGAAGAAATTTATTATTTAAACAGAGATGGGTAAATAACACAGCAAATGTGCAAGGACCCTGCGGGGAACATGGAAATATTTCCCATGTAGAAATGTGACCATCTGCAGATCTGAGTGTTCCTTGGGAAGAGCTTTGGTCCCTTCGGTTTCCAGCAAGAGTCAGGAGCAGCCATCATCTGTCCTGATGCTGCTAAGGAGTCACATGGCCCTGACATTACTCTGCAGAAAACAGGAGTCTAAGTGTTGACTCTGTCAATATCTCCCTCCTCTGAAAGCAAAAACTGCAGCCTGCTGCTATCACTTTATTGTTTTTTCACTTGTAGTCCCACTGATTTAAAACCTATATAAAGTGTTTTTCTGCTCAGGGACTCTAATTAGCTTTTAAATGCTAGAGATTCACATGGGACATCAGCTGGGTTCTCTGTCACACAGCTGCTGGGAACATGTTGCAGTGCAGGAGAAGGAGGTAATCATTTTGATTTTTATCATACCAGAAAAATCCAAGATTTAGCTCACTGGGAGTGAGTGAGAGAAGCATCAGTGATTAACAGTGACTGAGAAAGATCCAGCATTTGAATCTCATTTGTAGGCCATATATGCTCATTTGCTTTTACCCTGTGCTTGTGGGCCACTTAATGCCTGCCAAAGGTTATAGGTCAAGCAAGAAAAAATAGATTCTCCTTGTGCTGGGAATGCACTACAGAAAGCTGTGAGCAAGGGGCTGGACTTACAGTGCATGTGAAGAAACATCTTTGAGTAAAAGGTGACTTATTTCACAAAGGGTGCAATTCAAAGGATATGAGAGTGTTTTCAACTGAATTTCTAATGCTGTGAGTCACCTGTTGTAGTAGTAGGTGAGTCCTGAAAGTACCTGTACTGTGATAAGTTCAGAGGTGAGAGTGGCTTCTTACATTATAGCTGGAGAGGCAGACGTACAACCTGCACAGTTGCCGCACCTCCCTCATCTGTCACCATCCTGCAGCTTGCAGAATTCAGATAAGCATTTGTAGCCCATTACAATGCAATCCACAACAGAATAGCATCATTTATCACTTCTTAGCCCCAAACTGGATTATAAACCCTCATACTGTCACTTACTGCAGCTCAGCATCTTCTGCACAAAGATCTGATTGTATGGAAAGGCTTGTCCTGCCTGTAAATCCCATGATAACCTGTCCAGATGTGCCTGTAGCATCACAGATGTGATTTTCAAGAGGATCTAAAAAGAACACATTTGGGAAAGGCAGGAAGTCAGGGCACGTGGTACCGTGTTGGAGCAAGTGCTGGAGTCACATGGAGCCAAGGACTTTTTTTTTCACTGCTGTCCTCCAAGTGTGACTTGTGATCCTCTGTTGGTGTGTCGGGTTGCTGGGTAGGGGAGAAATTACACATGTTGATGGTTTGAAACTGTTGCAGTGCCGTGGTCAACGATATCCTACTGGAAGTGGGGGTCTTTGTGAGGGTATATGTGCTGTATGCCTTTACTGTGAAATTCCTGTTTGTAGTGGTCTTGGTGTTGGCAGTTTCTTTGAAAGTCAGTACTGGGGATTTTAGCAATAGCTGAAGAAGATGTTTTTCTGTTCCAGCATGAATGTTTCTTTTCAGATGGTCATCACCAATGTAAACTGTTTTATTCACCTACAGCTGGATGACAAAATCAACGTGAAGAAGTAATACAGCAAGCTGGAACTAGATGAGAAAATAGTAAATCTGGAATTAGAGGCATAAATCTAAACTGCATATGAGTATAAGTTTTTTTTCTCAAAAGAAATATGTGGAAACCAGACAAGAAAAAATAGAAATGACCAAAGATTACATACTGAGTAAGAATTAATGTGAACCACTGATCAGACTTGAAAAGAACGCCTTTTACTGGATATTACAAATGCTTCAAATATTTTTTTTTTCTGCCTAACATGGCTTTGCCTTTAGTTAGCAAGGACAGTGAACTACAAGACATTTAACTAAAGTCTGTTCCCATGAGATAACCAGTTTACTTATTCAATTTCAAATTTGATGTAGTGTCGAAAAATATTTGTGCTCACCTTGTCATCTTTACTTAATATGTATTACCGAAATATCTTTTTCTGCATACTGTTTTGGATAGAGCTCGGTCCCTGCTGACCAACACATCCCGTTCTAAAAAGGCTCTGACTACACACAGCAAACTTCTGAACCTTGTGGATCACTCCTTGACTAGCAGGGAAAGAAAAGTCCATTTGTATATTTTCAAATTTATATCTGCAAAAATGTCTAGGTGAGGACGGTACAATTACATTAATGACTCTACTTGATGGAGAGAAAGTGTTCACCTTCTTAGCATGATGACAGAACGATGGTTTTCTGATCTGGCTCTTTGCACAGTTCCAGGAAGCCCTGCTGTATCTGCAAGGGTATAAACTGTCATAGGGTTTTGGTTCATGTCTCTTGAGTCTGTCTCTCAAACTCACTTTGACCCCTCTCCTTCAGCAGAATCCAAATAAGTTAATTGATTATCCGGCTTGTTTCTTCCACAAAAAACTGCTTGCCCGTGTGAAGTGATCTACCATTTTGTTACCCTATGGTGATCTGACAAGCGGATTAGAGCCAGACATTTCTCATCCATTTATATTTAATTAGAAGTAGCCATTAGCAAGTTTGGGACTTCCAATAATTGTGTATTTCCTGCTTGCATTTGTTTTTCCTTATCATTGCTTTCCTGTAATTCTTACATTAACCAATAATGATGCAGAAATTGATTGTGAGGTTATAAATAGGTGGTCAGAGCTTGTGAGTGCTTTTGATTCAATATAGGGACAAGCAAGCCTTCTGAGAAACACTGCGGAATACAAATTTTTTTATCTGTTTACACATACTGAATTACAACACTTCAGTTTAGGTACTTCAAATGGCCTTGATGGACCTTAATAACTATCTTGGAATAAAATACATCTCCTGAATGCCAGTTAGAGTGTCAGAATCCCAGCCTAAGCAGCTTACCCAAGACATTTGCACTTTCTGAAAAGTTCATTAAAACATTGAAATCAATTCTCATAGATTTTAGGATAATGCATTTTTATTTCAGTAAATGCCAAGCACCACAAAGAGGTAAGTTGCTGTTAGCAGTTACTCTAAACCAGATTGTCTTGGATACCCTTCAGAAAACAATTTGCACTTATTTTAAAATAGTGTGATAATGAATTGCATTAATTGTTAATGTTCACTTTCAGTGTCATTACAGAACACATCCTAAATCCTTCCCCACAGGACAACCAATTGGCAGCATGTGCTGAGACGAGAAATGCAAGAAGCCTGAGTATAATTATTTGTTTGTAACAGCTCAAGCCCCATTACTTACTTAGGAGAGCGATTTTACTCACGTGCTCAAAGTCTTGCAGCTAAATGAGAGAGGTCCCTGGCAGATTTACACAAACAGCTCACTTTGCATCAGTAGGATTGGCTTCAGCAGACTTTGTACAGATCCTAAATTACTTCAGCAGGGCCTAAATGACTTAAGAAGTGTCAGCTATCATCTTCGGACACTGTTCAGATAACCCATTGGCCTTTTTAAAAACTGCATATTTATCACAAGATTATCACATGAAGCAAACCAACAATTTAAACATGCACCCCAAAACTGCGTACTGTGGGAAGTTTAAATTGTAAGTACCGCTTGTCTTCATTCATGGCAGGTTTTATACTGCCTAGGGGTTATTTTGGGTGTAATGTCCTTATTATTTCTCCTAGCTCTGTACCATACTTGGAAGTCCACAGTGTTGGTCTTCTACATGACATCACAAATAACTTCCAAGTTTAAAGGACCTTTCTTCTCTTGGTGGTGAAGTGTTCATTGATTGTTAAGTGATTGATTGATTTGCTAAGCATTCGTTGTTTACTGGCTCCTCACATCCAGGAGGGCTACCCACACACACAGACTAAGCACAAGCAGTTTAGGAGTGGAAAAATGTGATTTGATGTTTAAGTCACAGGAACAGGATTCAGGTTCTAGGAGATACTACTGGACCTTCTTATGCTTTAAATTTTCACCTGAAGAATGAAAGAGTCCCAGGAGTCTTTCACCTGGTGGTTTATGCTTACAAACCATGTTGATAACTGTTTCCAGCACCAAATGAAATAGAGTTTTCCATTCTAAATCTGTTTGGAAGTGCTGGAATTCACTAAATCAAAATCAATAACATTACAAATATGTTCTGGTTTTGCTAGAGGTCTGAAATTTCTAAGGGAAAATCTTCTTTAAAACAGTTTATACCTATGAAAATCTTTTGCCGTGCCTCTGATAATATCCCCATGCTGGCTGACTTGACTTGTACCCTGACTGTCTGAATTTATGCTGGTCATCCAAACAAGAAGCCTGGGGAATGCAGTGAAATGTGAATGTGAATGGTTTCTGAAAGCAACTCTTCCCATGGAACTGCAAGATACAACTTACAGAGTTCTTCTCTGCAAATCAAAGGTCAGGTATGTGGGAGGGCAGATGGGTAAGGGAGAAGACTGAGTGACATTTGGAAAAGGCAGGAAAGTTGAAGCAGTGAAACAGAGGATCAAGGAAAACAAAATCAAATGAAAAGGTGAAAAGTTTAAGCTTCTAAGAGGAAAATGAGGAGTGAGTGCTATACTAGTACAGAACTCTTACATAGCCAACAGTTACCTTTAAGGCAAGAATTTTAGTCCCTTTGATTAGATGGCAGAGGAGAGACATACAAAGTAAGTAAATAAAGAGGGAACCATGCAGAAAGTATTGTAAAATCTCTTATGGAGGAAAGATGAGGCAAATTCACCTGCTGGTGAGTGCCAGCTGCCTTGGTAGGGGAGGACAGGCAAATTCAGAAAATTGCCGTAGCCTACCAAGGCCACAGACTGCTCTGGAGGGTTGGCCCTCACACTCCCGCATGTTGAAGCTGGTCCATTTTCCAGAATGGAATTAGATATTTGCAAGGCAGAATAATACAAGCTTTCTTTCATTTGGTGGTTTCTTATAATTTATTGGCTTCTATTAACATATAAAACATCTCTTCCCCTGCCTGCAGAGCAAATACCCTGAAACCGTAGCAGTCAGTGACACAGTGAGAAAGGCATGTCTCACTGCCGAGCGTTAGCAGAGTCATGCTGGTGCCTAATTGCTTGTCACGGTTCATATGCTCGTTTGCAGACTGTCTGAGGAGTCTGGGACACCAGCTACCAGATCCTTGGAGCGCTAAAGTCTTGCTGCACGCTGTGATAGCAAATGCTTGCGTAGGTTGCACCGTATTAAGGGAGTCTCATCAAAGTAGCTGTACTGGAAGCAGGGTATTTATGCTGAACAACAGCAGTTTATGGGTAGGTGTGTTTGAAAATCCCTTCAGTCTTTTGCAGCTGCTTTACACCACCTGAGGGCCGTGCACATTCTTAATCTGTATAATTATCTGTACTCGTTATGTTAAACCTCTAGTAGGGTATGAATTAGCTGAAAGAAATGGGGAACATTCAATAGATGGTGCACTGGAACACTGCTGAGCTTGTGAGTGTACTGAAGTGGCTCATACGTGTAACTCAAAGGCATTCCTGTTTAATTCTGGAAAAATGACACTTGGGTGACAAATGACCGAAGGTGGCAGACTTAGCAATACACCATGAACACTCTTGCTCCGATGTGTGCCATGATCAGATTTCAGGTAGGCTGCAACTAATCAGAAAGGCTTTTATTGAAGCTGCGAGTAACACAGAAGCACTGCACTGACAGCAGCACAGTTGCCTTAGCAAAGGGAAGGTCAGTAAGAGGTGCAGATGTTCAACCTCTCTTGGGGTCTGGCTCAGGTGCAGCTTTGGGATAAACAGCCCAAATTCACCTAAGGTCTTGCTCTTTTTCAAGCATCAACAGCCATGTCTCATCTTGCCAAAATGTAAATGTCTGTTGTGTAAAGATGCCAGGCACACATAACACACAAGATACTTTGCTATTCACAAACATTACTCAAATGCTGGCCTGGTAGAAAACATTTTATTTTCCACTTTGACTGAGTGCTGTGGAGCCTCAATATACCAAGCCCCTACTTCTGCTAAAATCTGAGCCCAGTGTGAGCATGTACCTACCTCTACACCAAAACAGCACAGGCAGACACTAACTGCTGGGTCTTAAGACTGTGCCTCAGTTTACCATCCAAACAGATATTTTACACAATTTAAGGACTTCGCTTGCAAGGTGCAAATGACAGCCTTAAGGCATGCTCTGTTCTTAAAATTTGAAAGTTCCAGTTCCTCAGCTGAAAAGCAGGTAATTTTCTGTAAATGATCCCCAGCTGCTGTGAAAGCAAAGCAAAAGGATTCAGCTCTATCCATTTCCATTGCCTCAGCTTTGCAAGGAGCAATGTACCTGTAAGGTGATAGTATTTCTTTTCAGCAAGAAGTGATAAAATCTCATTTTCTCCAAGGATTAGTGGGCATTCAGGTATTTTACAGGAAAGTGGACCACACTGATGGAAGAGCGTTTTGGACCAATGAATCCTTGATTTTTTTCATGCAGAGAGCAATGGACTTCAGGGTGCTCTCACCTTCCCTCATTGAATGGGTGTCCCATGCATGAGGAAACTACCATTTCCTTTGCAATCTCAGCACAAGGGGCAAGGCTAGGTCTGATTAGAGCTTTATCAGGTAAGTTACCCAGAGATGTTATCTGTCCAGGTCATTGGAGTGATGCACTCATGCGTCTTTACTGTGGAGAAGGGAAAAGAAATACCTTTCAGAGGCTTATGTTAATTACACAGCTTATACAAGAAGCCTGTGCCTATGTCCATTTGAAGGGGCAGCCTTGCAGAAGGATATATACTGGATAAATGTTTGGCTCCTCGTGAAACAGAGACTTCAGAGGCAGATTATGAGGGCAAAGCAATAAAAGGAAGTTGCCCATGTGGAGGCTCTAGTCTCCCTGCCTCACTGGTACAACCTTTAACTAAGCCATGTAGTCTGCATGTTCCCTCCATGTAGACCATGCCAGGTCCCATCTCTGGAGCTCTCCTACCTAAGCAAAGCCCACACACTTTTTGACGTGATTTCTTCTGATCGTGCAGTCATCCTTCTCATTCTCTAGAGAGAAGACGAGGTTTTTCTAACTAAGCCTGTATCTTGTAACCTCCCAGGAAGGTGATCTCCTTGCTATGAACGCTGGGTTGTTGGCAGGGCAGCTTTCAGCTCGTCTTTGCTAGCTGCCTGCAAGGTTAGGGTTGTGATTTATTTCAAAACTGGATTTTCCCAGTCTTTGCATGTTATTTGAAATACTCAAAATGCTTTCTTTGGGGTAAAGAAACTTGTTCTGAAACAGGTTGCAAAAACAACCCTGAGAAGTAGAGCTTGATCACTGTAAGCTCAGCAGCATGCTAATGTGTAACCCAATTTTCCAGGAAAATTTTCTGCATCCAACAATATTGAGAACTAGGGGGTCAGACGTGCATCTGAGTATATTTCTTCAGAAGCCTAAGTTTAAAAATGTGTATGTATACATGTGCACGTGTACATATGCACTGAAGGTGACTACAAAAAAAAAGCTCAAAGTCATCATTACTTTTTCAGGAAAACCATGAAGGTCACACTGCAGCTCTGGTAAGGACATCCTGTACTCCTTTCAGCCATACTGTATGAAAACAAGTAAACCAGAACCAAAAACCCAGCCACAAAACATGAAAGATATATTGCTCAGAATTAAATAACTGAATAGTTAGTGCTATCCTCCAAGGTAGGAGAGAGGCCACATTTCCCTTTCCAGAGAAGTCTAAATATATTGATTCAAATTGCCTGGAAAAATCTCCAGGCCCTCAAGAACTGTTAGTACTTATTTCAACATTTTCCACACCTTTAATTGGTGACAGAACACAACCGAGGTGTGACTCAGCCAAGAAGTTACTGGAGGATGGGGGAAGTATCACAGAATACCTGTTCTCACCATTTCCTACCAGCTCTTGGTCTTTGTGGTAGACAGAATAACAGACAATTGCCCAGTGAGCCCTTTTTTAGCCTTACTTGTTCTCATGGTCAAAGCACTCACAGCCTGGCTCTCTTGAGAACATCAATAATGCTTTGCCTGTTGACAGCAGCTGAGGACAGGAGCAGAACAAAATATGAAGCATGTTTATTAAATCACAGGACACAGAGTGATGGCTAAATACGCGGCTCATTTCAGCCTACAAAATTCAGAGAAGGACTCCAACAGGAACCTAATGCCCACATTAAAGCTTCAGCTTTGGGATGAGTCTGTTTGGTTTACACTGCATGGGAGAAATGCAGGCTTTATAAATCCGATCTGTCCCACTGAATGACCCAGCTGCCATCTCCTCAGGGTTTGTTCTCCAAAAGGACCTTTGGGAGAGCTCAGGTTTGTCTGCCAGGTCCTAATGGCATTGAGACTGCAGCCTCACAATTCATGGTAAGGAATTCACTTGGAAATAAGAAATTGCAAATTCATTTCCTTCCTCATTATGAAAAATTGAATTTCAATTGGCTTTCCTCCCTTTCTCCCCTTGAATGGCTGTAGGGACTGAAAATGTTCTGCTTAGAAATAACATCTTCCAGCAGATCAGACAATCCTGCCAAGCAATTATCAAAAAAGAGTCCTTGGCATAGAGAAGAGAGCTTAACTGCACCACAAGCACCATGAACTCCAGTGCTTTCTGGTCTACCTTTGGTACCTCTTGCCACATCTTTTGGTCATGGCTCAGCAAATGCAGCTATGAATTTATAGCTGAAACATTGCTCAGGCAGTGCATCTGGCACCAGCACATTGATCTGAGTCTGTTCAGTTCACAGAAAGGGAAATGAAAGTGTAAGGTTGCTGAGAAATATCTTTCTGATATTTCAGCTGATACACTGAAGTAGAGGAATAAAAAGGAGCTCCAGTTCAGGGAGAGAGACTGGGGAAGCTGAGCTGAGACAAAGACTCAAGGAGGAACACACTGGAAGGGAGTATGCTTGGGGGGAAGATGGTGATGAGAACAAGAGAGTGGATGAGGGGGTGAAGAGATTTTGAAACCTTCAGCTTTATGTCCAAAGAGATAAAGCCTATAATACGGTTGCCTTGTTTTCAGCACAGTTTTATTCTCTTCCAGTATTTTGCAGTGCATTTAATACTCTAGAACATGGCAGCTGTAAGCTGTCACATGTGCCAGGGCTGAAACATGAATAAAAGTAAAAAGCAACTCACTGAATGGTCAAGGTTACAGTGGCTGTTTCCTTGCAATCACTGCTTCACATCTAATTAGTCCTCAACAAGTTTTATGATTGTTCTCAGCTAGGATGAGCATATATTTGAGGGGGTTAAATAAAACATTGTGACTCGCTTTTAGAGGACCTGAGGCACCCTGCTTCAGACTAAGGCTCCTTGTGAAACATGGTTCCCTCTGAAACAACCTCAGAGCAGCTGTGTTGGTGCACACCTGTGGTTCAAGGTCAGCATTGTCACCAGCAGTGGCCATTAAGCAGGTACATAGAAGAGAGTGAGTACAAGGCTCATGTAAATGAGACTGTCCCCTAATTCTGTTACAGCCTGTGGCTACTTCAGTTCCCCTTTTTTTGCAATGGTTTGGCTGCTAAGATTTCTCAGTGTATCTCTGCCTTTCAAGCACTTGTCCAGTCGTAATTAAAAGAATTTTGATACTATAAAGCAAAGTGAGAAACAAGACTTACCTGAAAAGTGTTCAGGACAGACTGTGAGTGCAAAGCTTCTAACAGGAACAGGCAGAAATAGAAACCCATGACTAAGTCTAGGTTATGCTTTGGTGGAGGGCAACTCAGGTCATTTCACAAAGGTTTGCTGAGCAGCGAGCAGTGCACCAGTTCCATATTTCTGAAGGCAGTCAGCTGCTTTGCGTCTGGATGGTGCAACTGTGCAGCTCAGCCAATTGCCAAGAGCTTCAGAAGATGCTAAAAAAAAATCCAGACTTCCCACGGGAATACAGGACCTGGTGAGATACTTCTCCTTTTCTCATCTTTCATGGTTAGTTTTTGGAGCAGACACTCCAGGAAACTTAATACTCATCCCATTCTTGCTTTCTCTCCTGTACACAGTGACCCTTACACAGTACGTGTAAGGGAGAGAAAACCAAAAAGTGAACCTTTATGTTAATCCTACCCTCCAAGCTGGTTTCAGAAGGCTGTTATACCTGAGGAAAGCTGATAAGTCTTGTCAAGAGTAGGCAGTGGTTGTACCTCAAATGGACTCATATGTTTCTCAGCAGTTATTAGCCACTGATGTTCTACTAATTTCCAAGAATTTTGCAGCCTAGGAGATGTGAGACTGAAAATGACTTTTGTGTTGTTAACGCATTTACAATGCTCCCTTGCCTTGTAGTTAAAACTGAGGATGTAAAAATGAGACCTATGAGATGGAAAATTGCTGATGACCAAATTCGAAGCTGCAAAGGAGAAGGTGAACTTTTATTTTAAACAATGATGCCTTTTCTTGGCCCTTTCTTTGAGCAGGTTGCTTTGACATACTGAACCAAAACAAGTTAATATTTTGGGCTCAAATGTAGCAAGTATTTGAAGTTCACCTCTGCAATGAGGTGTTGAGAAGGTTCCTAAATGGCTTATGGGAGATAATGTATCATGAAGAGAGTGAAGACAGTGACTTTTGCACTGTATTACAATGGTTATCTTGCTTTATCCATTCCCACAGCCTTACGGATCAACTTTAAAAGCTCAAGGATGTTGCTGTGATTTACACAACTTTCTTTCATGCATCTGTAGGCATCTATCAACTTTGGAAATCTAGTTATCACATTAAGCTTGTTAATTTAGCACACAAATCCTTCTAAACATAGTGAATTCTTTGTTGAAATCAATAAGCATTTTGTCTTAAAAGGCACTAACAAAGCCTGTCCTGATGGCGTCTCCTAATTTCCTCTTTGTACTTTTCTGTACTTCTGTATCCCCTATAAAAGCAAAACAGAACAGAAAATGACTCCTATGTATTTATCATTAGCTGGAGCATCAGCTGACGTCTGATTTTTCCACTGTCTTTTTAAAACAACAAATACAATCTGTTCATGCTGTGCATCTTTACAGAAGCCATTACAGCATAAGTTATTGTATGTAGCTAAGAGCAGACATGAAAATAATCCTGCTAACAGCTACCACCTTCTAGGAACAACAGACCACAGATTTTGATCATGTTCATTTGAAGAGGCTGAAAATTGATCCATTGTTAATTAAGATTTGGCCAATTCACAGGGAAAGGGAAAGCAAGAGTATTACATTATCCTCTGTCTTTCAGATCCCCAGGCATACTTTATATCAAAGAAACATCAGTCTTTATTATTCCTTAGCACTTGCACTAGCAAAATGCTTAATATCCGTGTCTGCGGAATAGGACCTGTGGCACTGAGTGAGATGACAGTCCTCTTCACAAGAGGCTTACAGAGTACAGAAAACACCAGTAGATACAGATCTCTAGGAAGTTCTGGGATAATCAGGAGAAAAAAAAGGCTTGTAACAAACTTCAGACACCCAAAGCCAGGCATGTGGAGCTCCTTTTCAACTGCCTTGGAAATGAATTTCCAAAAGCTGTAATTTTAAGCCTTATGACTGCTTCGTGCATCCTCTGCAACACATATTTTAATGTATCCCAATAAAATGGGAGGTTGTAATTCTTTCTTTTTGCACCTGCTTATTAGAATATGAAAGGCTGGTTCATGTAAGCATTTTGAAAAGATAGTTTACCTCATTATGGGTGACTAAGCTGTATCTAGACCATTTGAAATATTACTTTCCAATCATATAAAAATTTCCTGTGGGACTCTTTTTGCAAAGGCACCGTTTCAAGCGTGACAGTCACTTTTGTCTGTGCAGGTTGGATCTGTGTAAGGTATCTTAAGTGTACCGAACAGTGACAGTAGTTTTGCCGACAACAGAGAATTGAAAGCTTCTGAAAAAAATATTAGTGTCAAATGTGCTAGAAATACAAAATACCAGCTGGCTGATCCTCCCTGGAGGCAAACTTTTTTTTTTCAGATTAAAAGGTCTTTCTCTTTAGGTGGTCTGTTTATCCGTTATGATTTGACAGTATATAAAAATGATACCTGGATTTATTTTCCAGAAGATAACTGCCCTGGCATTTAATCTCTGCGTCATCCTCTAAATCTTTCCAACACTCTACTGTTCTTCTGTTCTCAGGCACATGCTACATCTCCCAAATGATGTACTGTGTTCCCTCACACGGGCAGTCACTCAGTGGCTGTCACCCAGAGAAAACACCTGCTTGTACGGAGAGGTGAGCACAGGAAGGAATAAATATAGTAACAGGCAACAGAGCTTGTAAAGCATGTTGGAAACTCTCCACCGGCACCTGGGGACTCTCTCCAGCACACTTCCCACACCAGGTAAAAAAGTCATCTTTCTCTGATGCCTGGGGAGGTGTTTCCATGTAATGAGCATCACAGAAACAGCCACAGAGGTCTCAGACAGCACTGGGAACCCCTGATGCCAACCCTGACCATTTTCTGGCCTCCAGTCCATTCGTCTTCAGGTCCTCCCATATTAAAATCATCGTAAGGGAGCAGAATGATTGCAGGCACAGCTCTGGGACACCCAGCAGCTTTGGCAGGGTTCCCATCACCCAGCAGGGTCTTGATTATGCCAGTTCCTCTCAAGTTCTCAATGATGATGTGTCTGGTCAGGCACTGAGGGGGACTAAGGTTGCCCCTAACCACCAGAAAATACAAAACTTGCGAAAGATAATGCTTGGTACCAGGCACCAAAAAGGTTAGTTGACTCATGGCTTTAGACTCTGTGCAGAAAAAAAATATCTGTGCTACTCCCCTCAGAGGACAAGGATAATTTGGTGGTGATACGTGTCAGTAACTGAGGATCTAAGCACACACGGTAATGTGCTGTCATTGACCTGTGTAGGATTTGCCCCATGAGACATTGTCTTACACTTCATTGTTTTGCCGTTCCTAAGTCAACATATTTCTCTTCTTGCTGCATCCCAAAATTTTATGTCTTGGAAATTTTTCTAAGATTGTTTTTGAGTCTTTTGCAATCAGTAAGAGTCTGGCTTTCAGATTCAATATGTATTTTATTCAGGCCTCAAATTTTTTCTTCAGAAGCCCTGGGTAGTATATTCAAGGCTTTCTGTTTGATTTGTTATCTTGGATTACATTTTGAAAAATGTTTGGTGCTGGCAGTTGGGGTTTGATGTTGACAACTGCTCAGCTGTTGTGTAAGCTTTTTAGTAATGTAGCAGAATTTACAGTAGTGCTCAGTTTTGAGCATCTGCAAATGTACTTTCCTTATTTTTTTTAATAGCAGCAATCATGCTGCTCTGAGACTTGACAATCTGAATCCTTGGTTGTGAAGCTGGATGATGAACCCCCAAAAACTGGCTCAAATCATGCTGTGAGTTCAGTTTTGCTTTTTAAAGGAAGCAAAATTAGAAGCATAGCTCCAGAAAAAGTGGTTCTTTCAAAGATGTAAGTAGGCTATTAATATTTAGGAAATTTTTTAAACGTTGCTGATGTCTGTTCCTGTTCTTAAGTGCATAAATTCCCTTATAGTTCTCTAATGTCATAAACCCTATCTATTCTCAGATGCTTAAATCATTTTTGTATCTAACACAAATGGACTTTTGAACCTTTATCCTGAAGTCTCATTAAAAGTTATTGGGATTCCTACTCCTAAATTATTTTTGAAAGGTGGAAGTCCTGAAAAGTATTATTCCTGCAATTATTTTGAATACTTCTACTTGTTACCAATTGCACATTTCCTTCTGTATTGCCAAAGTCTTTCATTAGTTTATGGAGGTGTGTAAATTTGTGTTTTTCCATAGAAGAGATCCAGGAATATTGGATTCTGCATTTTGTCGGAGCCTGCTAGGAAAGAGCTGTGCATACTTTTCACATCTGCCAGGGCAGGCTGGAGAGATCTTCAGGTCTCAAAACTATCTCTGTAGGTTTACATCCCAGAAATTTTTGTAGGTAAGAGCGATAAGAACATATTTGATAATGATGGGCTTCTATGTCTCTGCAAATGTATCCTGACTCCTGTTTGCTACTCTTAAATTTGATGTTTTTTACAGCTTCGGTGCAACAGGTTTAGCTTAGGGCAGTTCTCCACAATACGTAAGATGTGAAGATTTAGATGTGTGAGATGCTTATGTATGTGATGCGCAGAAGGGATCCAGGGATCTCCACAGCTTGGGCAGCATCTGTTGAATTTCTTATGCCAGCAAAGACACGAGGATTGGGAAAGGAAACAAAAACAATGGGGACATGGGGAAAGAAATGGAGAAAATTAATTGGATGCCCTGTCTTTCTCCTCGCCCCCCCCCCCCCC
>Ga0065711_1009735_pt1 | contig 32422 bp, 22 predicted proteins | sample Hoacrofraction12_FD_59098 | JGI IMG/M metagenome (GOLD analysis project Ga0065711, IMG submission 59098) | Hoatzin crop microbial communities from Cojedes, Venezuela - Epithelial fraction 12 v2 (version 2) | ecosystem: Host-associated > Birds > Digestive system > Esophagus > Crop | place...
GATACTCGCTGGAGAAGAGGCAGGAGGCTCCTGGCAATGCCGACCTCTGCTCCTGGGAAGGCTGCGCTGCCCGTCCCTGCCAGGTCAGGTGGTCTGCTGGGCTGGGAGCAGGACTGCCTCAACAGAGCGGTGAGGAGAAGCAGTCCACAGCTGTTTGCGTGATATACATCTTGGAAATAAATAAACCTCATCTCCAGTGCTGCCGCTCTCTAAACATCTCTCGAGACGTGCATGCACTCAAAACATGCAGAAAATAAACAAAGAGCGCTACTCAACCGAACCCTCCTCTAGCCAAAACCCGGCACTGTAACAGCGTCGCCTTGCAGCAAAGTCAAGAGTCTCATCAGCCCCCAAAATTTCTCCTCTCAGGGAAGGCTCTGCCTCCATTTTCTGATACAGAGACACCTCAGAGGCTGTAGGTTAGGGGTTCTGAAACCTGACGTACGTTTTTCCACATGTACTGGGAGGCAGAAGGAGCTAAAGAACAGTTAAATGCAGCACAACTGAAAATTAGCTCAAAATGCCGCAAGCTGCAGTTCAGATGGATTACAAGATAACCTCAGTAGTTTCAAGAATGTAGCAAGAATGGCCTTAAATCAACATAAATACTTGCTCAGCCATTTTCGTCTCAGGATTAATGTCAGACTTTTTTTTCTTCTGTGGCAGTAAAACCATTTTCCAGCTTTTTCAGGGCAGGCATTTGTGGTTATCAGGAAAGGGGACGGGAATGGTGATGGATGCGGGGCCCTGGGGGTAGGAGCAGGGGGAGCGGGGTCCGGACACCCTCCGGAGAGCGGGAGCGGAGCGAGGCAGGAAGGGTTGATGCTGGTGGGTGCACCTGGGGGGTCCCGGGGCTCTGAAACCCCAGGATTTGCCGGAATTCAGTGGAGAGCCAGCCAGATGCCTCCTGCCAGCTCCGCTTTGCTTCTACCTGCTCGGCTGTACCAAAAGGCAGCTGTGACCATTCTCAGTGCTTTTTTGAAGCTTTTTATTCTGAAGCTTTCATGGACAATACCCACAAGACACTACGATGCGTCCCGCTCACACTCAGCAGCACCTCAGGCCAAGTGAGAGCCTCAGGATGCAGCCCTTCATTCTGGGGTCAATTCTGGAGATCGCTTGATACTCAGAAGGCACCTGTGGCCTCTGGGATACGTTTCTGCTTTACAGTCGCCCGCAAGCTGGCCGGGAGACACACCCTTGCTTGCTGGAGCACAGATAAGCGCTGAGGGACTTCAAAGGGATTACTGAACCAGACTGCAATGAATTTCTGCAAAAATGTAATGCGCAGCATGTGTCTGTGAGGACGGAGAAGAGCTGGGGTGGTTTAGATTAGATAGCACTATTTGGCTTTTGAGGGGCTGGAGGAAGTGAAGGACACGTAATTGTCTGTTAAAGTGTAATATTTGACTTCAATTCACCCACACCGCAGAGGCACTTGCAGATAAGCAGTGGAAATTGTTTCCGCGTGAGGGCTGGGTACCGCTTCCATACAGCTAATCTCCTGGAGATCACTTTTCCCTTCAGAGTCTCACCGTGCTGGGGTACGGCTCGGCTGTACGCACTTGGTTGTGCCTGCTCCTATCGATTTATTACTGAGCAGACCCCATCGCCCAGGAACAGCTCAGGGTCACGACTCCCCCTGCTCACACAGCATCACAGTCAACGACAGCACCAATGCACAGGCAGGTTGTGTGCGAGGAGCTCTTAGCCACAGGGGAGCCCATGTCCCGAGAGGGACACGCCTGATGCCCCAGCTGAGGACCATCCTTCCCACGTCAGCACTCCCCGCTAGTTAAAACATGGATATTATGCTCCCTGCTGGACTAAAACCTGAAATGGGAAATCCTTTCATCGGAATGGCAGCAGAAGGAAGAAATATTTGTAGGCTAATGACACTTTCAGTTAATGTTAATTCATACAGAAAAAAAAAAAGCTTCAGTCAATCTGGAATCCTTTTTATAATCAGGCAAAAGCCTCTGGACGCAACTCGGGGTCTAGTGCCGGCTCTGCTGCTATCTGTCCTGGGGACATTATAAACTCTGTTGAGATGAGGTGGTCTCTTACACAGCATTTGCATGTATCCAGCATGCCAGGCCCCCTGCATCTTACAATAACATCACAAAAAAAAAAAAGGTTTAAGCAGCTAGTTGGCAACACCATCTAATTTGTCCTTGATGAGGGTTTCGGGCCGTTGCACACGTGCCTCTTCTACTGGAAGTTTACTGAAGATCTTTATTCATTGTTTAGTTCCAGCTCTGCTCTAGGAAGGAGTACAAATAAATAGGCTTTCACATATTTGTCAGGAGCTTATGGTATGCTCTCTTTCTTGTTAACAAGGTGTTTTTTCTTTCTGTTTGAAGTCAATAAAACCTTTCAAGGTTTAAACCTAAGGATGAGTTTCTTCTTCTGATGGAAGGCGCACCCAAATAGCCAGCCCTTGTCCAGTTTCTCCTTAGGTGAATATTCCCCTTTTGATATCCAGATTTGTTTTCCTTGAAGAAAAGTGCCAGACCACTCCAACAACATGAAAAATCACTGTGAATTTGTCAGCAGAAACATTTGCTCCACAGTAAGTATGAGCTTGAAGAGCAGAGCCAGAGTCAAGGCTGGGACACTGAAGATTAACTGTTTGTTCCATTAAATAATTTACTGGCCAAACAACACGAGGCATTTTAAAATGCAGCGTGAGCCTCAGGCCAATAAAGAAACATCTGCCGAGCAAAAATTACCTACACATAGTTCTGAGTTGTATGCTTTGAAATTCCTGGTATAAATCTCTATGCCTTGCCTGTCTAGAGGGTATTCCTCTCAACTTAGCACAGAGTCTCCTGGCAAGCTACAACCTTAAAATGCCACCCTGCACATCTCTGCTGATGAAAGCCATGAAGGCAGAAGAACGCCAGAACATCAGAACCTTCCCAGCTGCCAGCCCTGAGTGCCAACCAGGGACCACAACCCAGCAGAGCTTTTCAGGTCTGCACCTCATTGCCAGCAAGTGGAACATCTGAAAGGAAAATTCTTCTCTTTGTTTATTTTCTGTAAACACAGGGAGATAAACATCAGCAGTTTTCCGCAACATGCTCTTCAGTAAAGTGTTATTTTTCCTTTAAAAATAAAAATTCTTGTTGGTAAATATATTTTTTCCCCAAAGTGTGACAGTATTGAAATGAAAGCATGAATTTTTCTGTTAGTTTCAAAAGCTACCGGGCAACAAGCTTGAAAGAGTAATATGAATTTGTGAAGCTGCATTATACACAATGAAGAATAATTTAGCATCAGCAAAATGGTGGGTCCTGGCTTCAGCATGATAACAACTCAAAGAATCATTTTCCAGTATTGTATCCCTTGGGCATTACCTGCTTTTCACAAGACCTTCACATGAAGTAAATTGGTAATTCAGTTCTCCTCTACCCCTGCTCAGTTTACAGTAAAATAACAAGTTAAAATAACTAGCAATATTTATTAGAATGATTTCCTAAAGTACAAGGGAGTGAGTCTGACTGATCCGGTTGTGGGGACACAGTCCGAGGGCTAATCAAAGCAGCTGACTGAATAAATTTAAGTGTAAAATCATGGGACATACTGGAATCACTACACCTATTGCCCCAAAAAGCACTTTCTTGTTTACCTAATTCCAGAGAATTAACAGAAGGCTCATTATTCACATACAACACAATTCAGTCTGGCACTCCCTGCGTACACTTATTCACCGCTATCATTAACAACAGAGAAAAGTCAAGTAGACCTCGTACACAGGCCTTTCTTTTCCTTTTTCTTCAGGGCTCTTGTATAGAAACAGCTGAAATAAGCACAAGGATTCATCTAGATCATCATTATCAGATTAATCGAGAAGATCTACACAATGCTGAAAGAATATGTAGGGTACTCATGGGTTGTGGGGGATGCTTCTACGGGATTGTAGCAAACCTCCTCTTCTCCTTCACCTTTTTCTGCCTTCTCATCAAAAACCTGTTACTAACTGTTCAGCACAGCCGTGGTAACAGCCTTGTTAGCTCCTGCCAGCCAAGGTATTTCCAGCGGAGTAGTAAACATTTCCATGCCCGTACTCGCCCCGGCTCCTCTGCAGAGGATCGTGGATCTGGGGGCCGCGCAGGCAGTCAGCAGTGGTTTGGGTGTCGCCGCATCACAGCTACCGTTCCTCTACAAGGGAGCAGGAGGAGGTGATGGGTTGACGGCTGGACCTGATGATCTTAGAGGTCTTTTCCAACCTTAAAGATTCTGTGATTCTCTAAGGAGCAGCCCTGCTCCGACCAGGGAGGTCGGTGGCCTGCCAGACATAGGGGCTTTTGAAAACCCCTCTATGCAGAGGTATACTAAGGAAAAGGTAGAAAAATATACTCAATAGCTCCAAGTCACTACCAACACTTTATTTTGCATTCCTTAAATATTTAAGCACGTGGATTGTTTTTGCAGGAAAAAGAGCAGAAAGAGGGCTGCTGTACCGCACAGTCCATTACTTGGCCTGGGGTGTTTCCTGGTGAATTATCCCTCAGTGCTGATACACTACCAGGCAGGCAGTAACCAATTCCCCAGCACAAAAAAAAAAACCAAAAAACCCACGATATTGGGAAGCTCTGCAGAGCTGATCTGATTCCTTTTAGGTCAGGCACCTTTAACATCAGTGAGAAACTGTTGGAGGAACAGATAAAAAAGTAAAAATACATCACAGAACAAACAATTCAGAAAATGTCGTTTGTTCTCACTTTTTGCCTGTTCCTTTACGCAGTGGAGGTTGAGTTAAGATTCAAACCACGCAGGTAAGCAATGCTTTAAGATACCACTCAAAACATTTTCTTTCACCCAGGTGGAGACTTGCAGGGTCTGGCCCGAACTCCTGCATCGCCTGTGTCATATACTTGCTCCCAGTACCTCCAGCATCAAGGCCACAACTTCTGGTTGAACCAGATTGTTTAGAAAAAAAAAAACAACCCCAGCTTAATTTAAATTTTCAAAGAGAGAATTCATCATGTCCCTGGGCAAATTGTTTCAGATATTAAATTCTCCAGTGGCCAAGAATGCACACCTTATTACTGGTCTGAATTCTTCAGCTTTCAGCCGCAGAACCTCATTATAAATTTGCTTCATTAAAGAGCCCGTTCCCCACACAAGCACCCTTGCACTAACAGTTTGTCCACGCAGAGAGGCTTGGGGTGATGCACATACTGTCGCAGAGAGCTCGCACGGAATAGTGAGCAAACTCAGTGCAAGTCTACCACACAGAAACTTCCCGAGTAACCTAAATTAAGGTTGGTTTCCCAACCTTTCATTTAGACTGACATAACATGTGAAAGAATACGAAGCATGGTCAGCGTGGTGGGAGCATGACCGACAGCAGGGACAGCACATCGCAGGTTTGCTGGGGGCTCCACGCAGGACAGAGCCCTCGGAGCCCCACGCCACTCCCGCTCCCCCATGTCCCTCTCTGGTCCCTACACTCCAGCCAAAAGCACCAGCCCAGGGCCACCCCTGGCGCTGAGCACACACACCACACAGGGCAGTGCTCACAGGGGCTGGTTCCCACCGCCCAGTGGTGGGCACCCACAGTGCCCTTGTTCTTTGAGGTTGCCCTCATACGCTGTGATACTATCCATCTCCCTCTGCAAAGCCTGGGGCTACACACCTATAGCACTACTGTAACAATTTTTTTTTCCAGTGAAATACCCCGGTCGGATAGAGAAGAGTGAGGATTCACAGCAAATGGGTTATGGAAGCAGACACAAAGTAGTGCCAACAGCAGCTCCTCTTGGGGTGAAGCTGTGTCTCAGCAGTTCCTGGCTCTGGTGACTAGCTCAGACCACGGCAGGTCACCAGGAGGGCATGGACACCTCTCCAAGAGCTCCCCCATCCCATCTCCCATGTTACAATAGACCATACTGCATCAAACATGATTAAAGTACAATATTAACACAAGACTGAAGCACCCCAGCGCAGCACACACAGGGCTGAGGCTGCTGTTGTCACCACAAGCCCAAAATGCAAAACACTGGAGCTGTGCACAGTCACAAATCAGCAGGAAAATGTATGGCGAGTAGGCTGTGTCTGCCCTTCACAGGGCAGGGACTGTATATTGTCTTTGGCACAGAAAATTTTAGAATAAATAATACAGTACCTGATCTTTATTTTCCACTCAAAGCTTGCAGGCTAAGGCAAGGGAAGGCAAAGGGGGAGGCGAAGCATCGTTCCAATAGGTGTGGCCCGGTGTCTCCGGCGTGTTGCAGCTTGACAGTTCTCCCCATTGCGTGGGCAGCGTTCGGGCAAAGAGGCTGGCTGGTAGCTCCAAGCGACAGCACAGCGCAGAGTTAACTCCCTGCATGCCTCATGGCACAGCGCACCGGGTAACGTAATGACCAGCGCAACAGCAGTACCGCACTCTCGCTCCTTCTTCAGGTTCTGGCACTGAAATGTCCTGCAATGAGCTGCGATTCATTGGCACTCGAGAGGTGTTCCCTTTGCTGGGTGGAGGAGGACAGAGGTGAAAAAGCAAACATGCAGCTTCGGGCACACCAAGGTCTCTGGTTTTTCACACGGGAACAGGCGACGATTTCTGCTGTGGTCCATGGTGGTCGCATTCACAGCTGCTGGGGTGTGCGGAGCGTGGCGGGATTGGCATCCTCAGAGGGAAGCTCTGCTCCAAAGCAGGGGAAGCTCCTCTGTGCAGGTGCCACATTTTCAAGGAAAAGTCTGCATTGGTTACAAGCAGTTGTTTGATGACTTTCCACATCTATACCCTCACGGACAGCTAGCCTGTGTTTTCATGAAGGCAGCGAGGTACTGGAGGGATCGCAATGATGAACATCCCATTACCTATGATCCTTATAAACCCAGCATTTCTGTGGAAGAGGCAATTTCTTTTCACGCTCAACTCTTTATGATTAAGGCTGATAACACATACGTGTTTTGGCTTCAAGACAGCTTCAGCTTCAAGGGATCTGCATTTTCTGATCATCTTCATTTTAAAAACATGTACTTTTTGGCCTTGCACTACAGAATAAGACTGTTTCTTGCATGTCAAAGGGTGGAAGAGGCTTACAGCATATTTCAGCCACCTCAGGAGGCTATAAAACGCAGCAGCACTACAGAGCTTGGCTTACCTAAATCAGCTCCCCATTCACTCCCTCCTTCACCTGTTTCCAGACTGTCCTCAGGTTTCCTTAGGCAGAGCCTCTGAAGTCAACAGTTGGCTATTTTTCTCATTTCTATACTAAAAGAGTATTCATTATGGAAATTATGATTCTTAATTATAATAATCATAATCTTAATTATGATTATAATTCCTGCAGTATTTTGTGTATCAAAATATTAGCCGTTTGAAGTCTGGTGACCCACCATTACTACCTTTCAGTACCTGCTCAGTAACTAGCAGGGTATGAGGACACAAGGCACCAGGGATGGAGGAGCATGCTGGAGCGAAGCCTCTCTTGCACCAGCAGACAGCCAGCAGTCTCATCCCAGGTCATGGGTAGCTTCCCCCAGCTCCTGGGCAGAAGAACAGGTAGAGCCCAGCATTTCTGGCAGCTCTTTCACCAAAGGAGAAGAGGCAAATTCTTGGGGAAGCTGGAGGTATCATCTGAAAGGGAATCATCAGTGTGGAGGGAGTCAGAGGAGAGCTCCCAGAAGCTTGGTCTTGAGGCTGAATATATAAGATATGTTCATTAATACTCTTGGCACAGGAAATAAGAGCATGTTGATTAATTTTGTTGATAGTGAAAGACCGGGAAGGACTGTCAAAGAGAGGAAGATGGGAATGTCCATTCTGGGAGAATGGGATCAGAACAGACCAGGATAAAAAGGTGAACTGAATTTATTGGTATGATGAGTAGAGTTGTGCTGCTCAGGAATAACACTGACAATTTGTGCCAAGCTTATCAGCTGGCAATGACAAGAAAATGTAGAAGACGTGGAAGTCAGCTGGAAGCTAGAAAGTTTCCAGCTATTGAGAGAGATTCTGAAGCATCTTTCCAGATAGGGACAAATTCCTCCCAAACCTTAGCTAGATAGATATGCAGCGGATTACACGAGGTGGTTGACTGTGAGAGCTGATGACAGGATCCAGCATCTCTGGTAGAGGCAGGACCTTTGAATTGCAGCTGCTCACATCTGTTCTGCAAATTAGTGGGTACTTCTGTTAATTAAACCCTTTTCATGATGAGTATCTCCACTACCATTTTCTTTAGGGTTGCCACTATAGTCAAGCTGAACATCATAGCTCCATATATACATTTATTTGCAAAATATTTATTGAGAAGTGTTCAAAGCAGACCTCGCTCTGGACCGCAGCATCTTCTTTCCTGACAGCAGGGATCCCCCTCACCCTCACCACCTGACGGTACACACTTTTCTCTACACGCAAAGCATCTGCAGACATGCTAGCCTTTGTGTACATGCAACACTGTTCCACTAAACACATCACATACTTCAGAGGGAAAAGTCAAGGTACATCAGGTCACCATCTTCTGAAGTTGCTGCAGTGTGGCTAGATGAAAGTAAAAGCCACCCATTAGAAGATGGTGTGATACTGGGTAAACCAAAGGAGGAACACCAAGAGTAAAGCTGGGGGGCGAGTAAAGACAGGAATCTGCATTAGTACACGCTCATTTCTAATCGAGTTGTTACGCTCAGTACACGAAGGCTCTATTTCTCCTCCAAGTAGTAAGAGGTTTCCAGCAAAACCTGGGTTAGAAATAGAGATATTTGCAATGCTTTTATTACCCTTTCAGTTCATCCAAGATGATGTGTCTGGTTTGAAAGTCGCAAAAAACATATTCTTGTTAAAAACACTGCCAAAAAGCTAAATGAAAACAGCCCGCTGCTGAATCCTGTGTTTGCAGCGTTACCAGTGGGTTTTTTCAAGGGTGTTTATATAGACTGAGTTTCATTTAACAAGGCAAAAGCCGGAGCTCTCACATACTCCATTATTTCTCTGCAGGTCCTGCTCACCAGGGTTAAGTCTTTACACTACTTCCAAGCAAAGCAGCCAAGAAAAAGAAGAAACAAATGCTACTACTACTGAGCACAGAGACCTCCTTTGCAAGAAATGTGATTTACGGAATGAAGTTCCTGGCATGTCTGCCACGGGCTGTCACAATGTGTGCCTAAAATCCAAGGCTGAAATATGATCCCCGTTCCTTCCAAGACGCTTTGTGGCTTCTAGCAAGTTCTTCTGAAAGAGCAAGCAACCCTCTTCTCTGGTGCTGTGCTCTCTCTGCTAGGTGCTGTGCCGTAATTTGTCTTTGCCTATCTGGGTGCTGTTTGGGGATGAGGACCCTCCTGATTTCCTCCAAAGCTGGCATTAGTGAGCCTTGCTCTGTTCAAAGTTCAGGAAACATTTTCATGTAGTCTGGAGAATTGATGCCCTTGGAGACACATGGAGTAAAGCTCTTCCTGGTACCCAGGATGAGGGTCTGCGTTTGTACTGTCTTTAGCTCTCTGCTGTCCACACTTGTACAGTGGACACCTGATTGCCAGGAACTGAACCATGATGGAGATATTTTTCCATAATTTCACAAAATGGCAAGCAGACAATGGCAGTTTGAGAGCTTTCTGGCCTTTGCTGGCCCTGATCTCTTGATGTAGAAGACATTTTCACCCCCTTTCTGTGTTCCTTTTCCTCTACATGAAGCAAATGTCTTTTTACCATTAAGCTTTTCCTCAGTTGAATTTCAAACCCAGAAAATATTTTACCTCTAATGAAAATGCCTCCTTGTTTTGTTGCTGTCTTTAAAACCAGTGAGATGGCAGTTTTTGTAGACCCCCATTGTCTACTTTGCCTTGCAGTAGTGGAGACCCCGTCATCGTAGCGGTCCTTTTTGCCAGCCTCCCCTGAGGTTGCAAGGTGAACCAGTCCTTGCCCACAGGGCTCGTTGCATCATGTGCTGCTGGCTGATCCCATGGGAGACAACCCCAAGGGCCTCCGGGTGGGGAACTGCTGGACAGCAGAGGTCACAAGCTCCTGATGGACTTCATTAGCAAGGACTGCAGACTCACAAATAACCTCTCTCCTGTGATTTTAGATAAAATCCAGTACAGCAGTTATACAAAGGAGAAGCGTTGCTAATGCATATTATCTCGTGATGAACAGGTATTTTCTAAGAGTAGTAGCTAACGAACTGACAAAATTTTCCGCAAAACAAACAGACAGATCAGACTGAGTCACAGTCAGCCTGACCATTGACTTTGTGCTTGCTTCAGCGGGTTTTGGCGCCGACCCCACTGGAGCCACAAAGTTTTGAAACTCATGCGTTTCTTCATTCTCATCTTTCAGTATTAAAGTAGACGTTTTTCCCACAAATGTCTCCGAGGCCGTGTGGGATGTGGTCCAGCTCCCATCAAGGTCAATGGGAGTGCTGCCACTGGCTTCCCTGTGGGTCCCAGCCCTCTCCCATTGTATTACATTGCCAACTGCAATTGGAGACAGTTTATTTTTTCCTCTCCTAGTGCCCACAATGGGCAAAGTATTTTCCAAACAGAAAAGAAGGTCCCACTGAACGTCCCTAAAATTCTCTAGAGATACTGGAAAAATCCTTATAATTAAATACATTCGACATGCAAGATCACAACTGTTCTCTAACAACTTTTTTATTTTTTTAAAGGCTTCTCTCCCGTGTAGCTTTGCTTTACTGTAAAATAGCAGGGATTAAATTACTGATTCTGCTGAAGTTTATGAGAGTTTCTCCAATTAGCTTCATTGGGGCTGTATTATTTTCTTTCGTCTCTATCTTTAATACTACCAGACCACTACTGAAAATGTCCCAACAGGAACTAATGATGGCACAAGGGTCAGTTGGTTACTGCCAGTCACATGCTTATTCGACGGATTATCTTAATCAAAATGCACCAAAAAAACCCCCACAACCCTATAGAAGGAATGGAAATGCATGCAAACTGTATTAGTTTATCTTCAGAAAAGCAGAAGGCTACGCAAAAATTCATTGCACTCAAGGAGTGGGGAACACAGACTAACAGCTGACAGTAGAAACAGCAGGGCAGTAGCTCCCTGCTCTTACACAGAGACTGAAAACATCACACCATCATAAACTATTTGGAAGTCCACAAGTGACGATAGAAGAAATGCGACTGTACTGAGAACCACTTGGAAATGGGAACATTAAACATAGTTCTGTGTACAGAAGATTTCATCCTCATATTCACGTCTGTTTGGATGCCCTGATTAATCTTCAGGAAAAATAATTAGTAAAGTCTCCCCAAGACAGCAAGCCAATAAATAGCAAGATGTTAGTTACACTGTCTGATGGGAAGTGTTGAGGAAAACTACCACTAGCAGGTACTGACCTTGAACCTTTATATAAAGACTTTGAGACTGACACTTTAAAGACAGCACAGACATCCCAAAGTGGGGATGTCATGAAGGAAACATGAATTTACAGTGATTAAAAAAACATATTTATGTGCAAAGAGCTCAGTCTCTTCTCCATAACAAATTGATTAGGGTGTATATATTTGGGACTCCATCTAGTTAGCTGGGAAAATTCAAGCGATAGCTGCCAGCCACCAGAAAAACAGCCGACAGTGACTAAGAGCCCCGGGCTGCTGCATGTGCTACAGCGATCTGTGACATCTTGTTCTCATTCTTTAAGTGAAACCAACCCAGTTACATTTCTTGTTCCCAGTCCAGACTTGAATGCAAAAGTCACTTCATACATGCTCCCAGCTACCCAGCTTCTACCATAATTTGGGGAAAAGGTATGGATTTGTTGTTATTGTGCATACACTGCAGTCCCACAGATGAATTCCATCTTCCAGCAGTGCCACTTTGCCACCAGTACACTCCTCCTCAGCTGGAGGTTTTATTGATTATCCTTATTATTTGGCATATTGGGAGCTGGCCTTCAGCAGCCTGGCAGGGCTCTGCCTCCTGCCAAGAGGCTGCCTGTACATGGAAGGTCCTGCATCGCACCAGTGCTCTTGCCAAATCATTTGTGTTACAGAGCCAGGCCAAAATAGCTCACTTAAGATCAGAGGAGGGAAGCGATTAGAAAAACCCAAAGCAGGCAAGACCCTGCGGTGAAGAGGCGGATCCCCAACCAGGACACTCTCCCAAGCTGAGCGCTGGGAGGACGTGTTTCTGCTGTGCCAGGCTTGCTGCTGCTCTGGTGCAGTCAGCATGGAAATGGTTTTTATATCTTCATTTAGAAATGGATCTCACACGTATGTAGGCTTCTTGCTTTTGGTTCATTATTACCTTTTCTGCACCGATCTCGTTCACATCTGCTGTGGTTGTCGTGCTGCTCCACAGCCTTGACGGCATTAATATTGCCTTCTTTGCTTGCAAAGGCTGAAAACTTCAAACCAGGTCGTGGTTGCTGGTAGCTCCCCAGCTGCCAGACCAGCCTCTCTCAGTCAGGAACTCTTTGCTAGCATCAAGCTCACGCTGTGTTTACCAAGGTAAAGTAAGCTGCATGCTTTCTTTGTTTACCAAAAAAATATCCACTTTTGGGTGGCACGTACCCAAAGGAGGAACCCTGAAACCGCTGCCTGCTGCTGCTGGGAAGAGGCAGAGCCAGGATGCCTCCCGCAGCATCAGCCTTGGCTGAGCCTGTAGCCACAGGGCACGAGTCCGAGCATCCCTCCAGCCCTCCCCACGCAGCTTGTCAGAGGAGGCCTTGATGGGGCTCCAGGAGGAAATGTATGTGGTACAAGCCGCTTCTGTGTGCCAGTTTCTGGTCTTAGTTACCCAACCTAAAGGCTGATATAAATGGCAGAGGACTAACTGCTGGGGAAAAAAAAAAAAAAAAGTTGTCCATACCTAAAGATACATAAATAATTCCACTAACTAAAAGATATGTGATCAACGCCTGCATCATGTACAGCAATATCTAAAGTGATGAACATCTGATTATGATATCGAGCCATACCATCTTTGGTCCTAGCCAGGACCCAAAAGCATATTAAGTTCTTGTCAGAGAGTTTAGGTTCTGCTAATCACCTAGCAGAGGATTTGGAGGGTGTATTAGACTCACTGCCTCTTTATTCCCCTTTTCTCTCCCCTGCATTTTGGTGGGCTGGGAATGAAGAAACCAAGAGCATGCCTACAGTGCAAATGCCCCAGGAGGGATCTCCTTCTGTTATTCTGCCCCAACAGTGCCAAGCCCTTCCGGCTGAGTTACAGTAGCATCAAGAAGCTTGAAATAGCTGCCCTGTTTTGGGGGGATCTGCTGTTTTTTCTGAGATGTAGGACTGATTTTCTGGGACATGAATGAAAGAGAGAGAGAGAGAGTTTGTATTTCTAGGCTAAGTGACATTAGTCTGCTCCCATTTTAGGCAGACCCCATTAGCCAGCTGGTGGCTTCTCAGTGACTTCAGTGAAATGGCACTTCCTACTGGAGCTTGGACTGAGAGCTGGAAATAGAGCATCCTTGGTGTGAAGATCTTGGGGCTTATAAGAGAGGGCAAGTCAGAGATCTTTCAAGTAGCACCATACTTCAAGCTGATGCACTGAGAAGCACCAGCAAGTCTGGCGAACCATCAGTCACACGAGACCGGTGTCTCCAGTGAATCTGAGAGAGAAATACACTTTCTCTGTTTCTTCAACCTTAAGCATGGATGATACACCTTCAAACACAGAGAATGGTTTTATCTGTAACTGTCAGGACAAGCTGGACAAATACCATTATCCATGATTTAAAAAGCAAACCTAGAGCCCCAATTCAGCAGCACATTTATTATACATTGTTATTGAACACATGTGTAAGCCCCACTGAAGTTAATAAAACTTAAAGATAATCCTCACGTTATTTGTCCAACAGGGATCAGCTCAGGGATCTACTTAAAGTACATCCAGGGTTCGAGGAACTGAGCTAAGGTCACTGTTCCTGATGTCTCTTCTATTCTCATTATTTATACATTCATTAATAAAGTTCATCACCTTTTCTCCATCATCTTTTACAATCACGACTCTCCACAACAGCTGTAGACAAGATTCCTCTCCTATTTGAGGGTACATAATCCTGAGCATGGGCAATATGAACAGGCTCANCTGCATAAAACAAATANGGATTTTGCTAGTATTTTTTCCATATCTAAGAAAACCTACATTTGTTTNAAAAAAAANCATCAAAAACTAGAAAAATGGAGCATCTGCGGCCAAAAGCNGTTATATACTTTGTAAGTTTATTAAAAGCTAGAACTGTTGTTCATGAACATACTGAATGGATTTTACTAGTTTCCCATCATGGAGCCCAGGCTGGCATTGCTTTAGACATTTTACTGCGGAAGAAATGTCAAGCATGCACTCATCCCTCTGACTGCAGTTCAAATCAAACAAACTAGGCTAGACATCTAATAACAAGCTTTGTTCGCTCTCGAATGGCAGCTATGGAAATATGCCTCATTTTGGGTATTATTATACGCACGGTCTGAGAAGCACAAGCTGCCAAAGCAGCAAGCACTGCTCTTTCTTTTTGAAATGACCACTTCCAAGCTACTTATTTAACCAAGCAAAAAAATAAAAAATAGGACTTTCAGTAAAGATGTCTTCATAATTCAGTTTTCCCTGTCACAAATTACAATTCATATAACTAGACTTTTCTTACTAATAAAAGTTGGGGACATATATGGAAAATAATGTTACCAAAACATGAAAGTAAATTAGAGCTAATTGTTTGGGGTTGATTTATGAAGGCAATATGACATGCCTTGTTTGCAGCTCTAGTGCAAATATAAAGAACAAGCACAATTTATAGTTTGTTTCTTATATAAAAATTAACATTTCAACTTTAATTTTTCACAGCTATGTTTAAGAGATGGTCTGAAAACAGAAGAACGCTTTGTGAGGTCTGCTGCTGCCCTGACTTCGGGGTGGTTCGCCATTTCCCATTTCAGAAACCAAAAAGCCCCTTCTCCATCGGCACCCGACAGCTTTGCAGGGTTCCACAGCGCAGACAGGAGGAAGGCACGTTCCCCTCCGCATGCGTCTCTCTGCTCTACTGGAAATCAACTTGAAGCAGTCCTGGCGTGGTTGGAGACACCTCCATCACTGGACCCTCAAGAGGAGCAATCCAGTTCCTTGAATACATGAGCCTCTTTTTATTTCTAAATTCCTGCACCTAAATTCTAAATATTTACCCTAGCAAATACTATCCAGCCTATGGATTCCCGCTGCAAACAGCATCGTCCCTCCCTCCTCGTAGACGGGCTGAAGGCCTTTGCAAAGGCTCCTGGGTGTCCAAAGCACCAGACCTACTTTCTTCCAAAACAACTTCTTATCGTAGTAACACGAAAGGTCGCAGGAACAGCTTGCAGCCTCTCTCAGCAAAGGGAATAAATGAGCAAACAAAGCCATTAGCAGTTTCCAAAATAAACTCCTACCCTCGGTCGCCAGGACTGCAGCGTGCCGCACACGCACTGCGCAGAAATGCCTGCTTACATGTCAGCTGAGCAGCTGCAAGAGCCGCGAGCCAAAGGAGCGCCCTCCTTTTGACCACAGAAATGCCACCTTCATTAATTATTTTGATACTATAAGCTTAAAAGCATTGAAGATAAGCACAGGGAGATCAAGGGAAGGGGTTTCACCTGTCAGCCCACTTCTTTATTGCTCTCTTCAATTAATACTTGCATCAAACAGGTGTCACATAAAAAAAGTTTAAAAAGCTGTCCTGGAGGAGCAAGTTATTCCTGAAAGGATGTACACACAAATTACCAGGAGCCATCTGTGCCACAAAAATTTCAGCAGAGACGCAACAGCCAGCAAAAAAGAAAATCAACAGCAGTAAAAGCAAACATTCCAACTGAAGATATAGCAAAAGTGTTTGAATCAGCTCTAATAAAGACTTTTCCTGATTATTATTTTCCTTATCAGGCTGGCAGGGGCAATCCAGCACTCTTGCACTTCCCCAGTGCTCCGGGGCAGGCGACCCTCTCTCCCTCCATCCTCCCTGTCCAGCTCCCGCTCGCCCGCTCCCTGGGGCCCTCTCATCCACCTTTTCTCCTTCCTGGAGTTTGTTTTCCTGCTGCTACGGCTCTCCCGTTGCTGGTATAAACAGGAGCAGCAGTCTTCTGCGTGATTCGGGCTCCACGTGCTTCGGTGGGAGCTCCCGGTCACATCTGTAAGACCTGAGCCGAGTCCTCCAAACACCAACCCTTGCAAACCCAGGCTTGTCCTCACCCAGGGCATCTCCCATGGATTTTATAGCATCAAACCAACAGATATATCAGCACCCCATCCTCACTGCCTTTCTCAAGTCTCTCCCTTAATCTCTTACCTCCAGACTGCAGAGCTCATGCAGCAGGGAACACATCTCCTCCTGGTTTGAAAAGCTCCTGATTATCTTCTGGCAGTACCAGAAACAAATGAATAAATCACTGTAAAGCCAGGTTTGAAACAAGCATTCAAACAGCTGAAGAGGAATTAAATAATCAATAGTGACAGGTATTAATGGGGCAAACAAATTTACTGAGCCTGCAATTACACCCAGGTTGTACTTGCCTGAAACGTTAACTGTCTGATGAGACTTAACACCCAGCTAATTAGCTTTAAAAAGTAATTTCCACGTGCCACCACCATCGTTTACTCACAGAAGGGAAGCAGAGTGTCTGGCAATTGCCGTGGCCATCAATCCAGGACTAGCAGCTAATCCGATTTTATTACCATCATTAGCCAAATACATGGACCATCAACAGAGCAGCTGTCTGCTCTTCCTCTCTCGCCGTGCTCTCCAGCCTCTGCATCTCCACACACCAGATGCTGCTCCTCAGTCCGCCCAGGTTACTGTCTCCAGGTAGTCCCTTTCTCCCCTTCATCCATCCCACAGTGGAGATATTCAGGTCACACAGCTGGCCCGAGCGCCTGTCCTCTTGTGATTCAGTGTGACCTCCTCCCACCGAGAGCTCCAGGAGGGGCTTCCCCACAGCTGAATTTACTTCTGAAAACTCAGCTCCCTCTCCTGAGGCTGGATGTGTCCCTTTCTCCCCAAAACCGGTTCCTCTGCAGCCAGCAGCTCCTGGGCTCTGCTCGGCCATCCTCGCTATTGCTCTTACACTGTGCCCTCTCCCAGACTCTTTGTGCCCTCAGAGAAGGCACCGCTCAACTCTCAGTAAAAAGGTCTAAGCTGTCTAAGATCAAAAAGCGCTTATAAAAAATCCTTAAAAGGTTTAAAGTATAAAATATTACCATAACCAAGAAGAGAGAGTGTAAAGAGTCTGCAGGCTCTGGTCAGGGGGCTGTGGGGATTTGCAACACCTGAGATGTGAAAATGTGCAAAGATCCATGCCAGGAAGCAAAGCTGGGGAGAGTAATCCACAAATGTTCAAAGTTTAACTTATTTCAGGGAGAGGTGAGGAGAAGAAATGAAAGCCATTGCTAGAGCCTTGCATGAAACAGTGTGCAGATTTTAATTTATTCAACTTTAGCTGGTCCTTGGACTTCTTTTTCCACAAGGCATGTGTCTTTTCACAAAGAAAAGGTGGCACAGCACAGCTTTAAAGAATATTCTTCAGCACTCAGGTTATTTTACCTGCATGGCAAGGAGCAGGCAGGCTTTCTTCCAGCCTGCAGAAAGAAACAAAGAACGAGCTCACACCTGCGTCTCCTGCCAAAGTAAGTAAACAAATGCACTGAGTTATGGGACCTTCATTCTCTCAGCTGCGTTTGCTTGCCCAGCTCCTTTTCTTCACGGCAATGGGCCATTTTAAAAATCCTTTATCTGCTACTATTTACACTAAGATTTCTGTTTTACCAAGTATGTCATGGAGAGTACAAACCAACATCTTTAAGACCAGATGCCCAGTGCTGGGTTTCTCAACATATACTCGCCCTCCTCAAGCAGAGCTATCCAATTTCTTAGAGGACAAGACTTCACTGGATCTTTTTTTCCTCCACTATGAGTGCCCCAGGCCAGACACTCAGTTTTTGATCCATTCAAAGTCTGCCCAAACCGCTGGTAAGCCCCGCCGGGAATTTGTGTGTCCATCGATCCCGGCTGGGTCAGCCCTGACGCTGCTGTGCTAGGAATCCCACGGTCGTGGGGCTACCTGATGACCGGGAATGTCCCCAGATGAAAGGAGAAGTGACTCCGGGAACAGAAAAAGGGAATGGAGCAGAAAATACCAGAAAATAACCGTACCAACATCATATGCTAACTTAGCTGACTAAAAGCACTTTCTTTCTGCATTCTTCACCCGGCATCGAATGACAAAACCAATAATGTTATCGTGTGCCAGCCTGCACAAGCCAAGCCTTGCTAATCTTTCCTCATTCATTCTTTCCGCACTGTGCCGCAGCGCGCCGTCCCAACGAGCTGAATTGCCCCTTTGTTATTTCAGGTACAGTCACTAGCCCTGGTACAAACCCAGTCCTCCTCCTTAGAGTCCCCATTGTCCCCGCTTGTTTACTGCGGGCGCGCTCGCCCTCGGCGGCAGCGTCGGGACATCTGGTGACTAGCAGCACTAAGCATCGCCCAGCCGCCCCGCGTCCTCAGCGAGGCACTGAAACAAAGCTCATCAGTATCGCTTTGTACAGCAGCATCTCGGGTGAGAAGGGACAAGATAAACGAGGTCTCTGAAGGAGTGGCTTAACTTTAACATGGTTTGGTTGGAAGGGACCTTAAAGATCATCTGGTTTCAACCCCCCTGCCATGGACAGGGACATCTTCCGCTAGACCAGGTTACTCAGAGCTCAGAGCTTTCCTTTAGTTTTCTTCGTGGTATCATGATCCTAGATAGGAAGGACTCATTCAGCTGGCTGCAGCCTGCACTATCCAAGTCACAACGCAGAAAGCGATGCTAAGGCACCTTACAGGCAACGAACGGCCACAGAACAGCTTTGCGTTCTGTTTGCAATATGTATTCTCATGCCGTGTCATGCAATTCAGTGATCCCAGGCCAAAACCTTAATTCAACACAACCAGTGGGCGGGAGGTCTTCAAAGCAAAACAGACTGGTGGGAAGAGTTTTCACTCAGCGTTGGCCTCGTTGCTTGTTGAACCCCGGGTTCTGCAGGAGGGTCTGTGACAAGGGACTAAGCCAGGACCAAGCGCCTTGGAAAGGCCCAGCCAATTTCCTTGCTTGATAGAAAGACTTTGTGCAGCAGTTGTTGTCTGCTGCTTAGAGAGGAGGAGGCGAAGGAGCAAGGGAGAGCCGTAGTGTGTGGGGCTGTCAAGGAATGAGAGAAAGTAAGAGCAGATGGATAAAGCTGCTGTACTTTTTTCGGCTGCATGAGACAACCTTACAGCAAGAAAGACACGGTCATAGCCCCAAGGAACACGCAAACGAAGCTCCTCATGGAAGACCAGGAGACTAGGCAGAAGGGAGAAACTGAGAGATTAAAAAGTTAAAGAACTGGATCATTTCATTGGTAGGGTAGACCCTTACACCTTAAAATAACTGCATTTCTAGAGTCTGTAACAGTTTGTTATTATGTTTTGTGATTTTTTTATTCCGTATGGACAGCATGATTGAAGAGAACAGAAGAGCTAGTCTGTGTCGGATCCATCCCACTTCCTGCAGGACCAGTAGCAGATGCCTGGTCCTCAGCTCCTACCAGCTTTCTGGGGGGGTTCTCAGCAGCTTGTGTCATCTGAGTCGTTGTGTATCACAAGTGATGAATCCAGCCTTCATTCACTCACATAGTTCATTCTTTTAATCCTTTCTGTTAGTGTTCACAATATCCTGTGGCAATGAGTTCCACGGTTAATTTTGTGGGGGACAAAAATATTATTTCCTTTACTTGTCTTACCTGCTGCTTGATCTTTTCACTACCTGTACCCTTTTTATTGTAAGTCAATAGCTGTGCTCTAGGTGCTGTGTGTCATGTCCACCTTACAGACTTGACCAGGTTCCCCTCCTCCTCCTCCAGACCAGTAAGAGGCTTGTTCAGCAAACAGCTTTGCAGAGAGCAGATTTCCTCAGGGAGCAGGCAGCAAGGAAGAAGGCAGAAAAGAGACATTAAGACCAGTGTAACGGAAAGAACAAGGCTGTGGGAATTGAAAAGGTGTGAGGCACAGCTTGGGGTTGAGTGATTGATGTGAGGTCTTAAAGCAAAGCCCAGAATGTGATGAGTTTCATTTTCATAAAAAACACTGTAGCCATTATGTGGTGGCCAGAAGGCTGTACAGCACTAAATATTCCTGATGTTTAAGAGCTTCTTTTTAAGAGCTCGGATCTTAAAATATCATGTGTGGGCACCAGCAAGCAGTTATTTGTGGTAAGCGGCTACCAACGGACAGAGAACCCAGCTGCCATAAACAGTGCAACTTTATTTTCTTCCTTTGTACTGCTGTTCCCAAAATGTGCCAAATAAAACACATTTTTCTAAACAGACCCACTATTATTTTATGGTCTCACCATGCTGGGTTAGAAATTGCAGCGTCATGAAAACATCCTTTAAATAAATAATAAAACCTGATATTCCTGCGACAGGGTCTTTCATCTCGAAGGAGCCTGCACAGCCTCTCTAACCCCCTACCACTTCCACCACTGGGATAGGTAACAGCATTCAGCAACACCTCTCAACAGTTCAGGCTGGCAAATGTGGAGTGAATACTGTATGGCATTTAACAAGCAGTGGAAATGCAAGTAGGAAAAAGAAAAAAAATCCAATTATCCTCACTGGGAATTGGGCCAAGAGGTTGGGGCAAGCATCCCTCCATGGAAACGTCAGTGGGCTGCGAGCAATCGGGGTCTTGTTGCGACAGCTCCTTGGGGAGGTGGGGACCCTCGGCGCTTCATGGCTCCTAGCAAATGGATGAACGTTAGATTTAACATTGTAAATGCCCAAATCCTGGAGTTTTTTGTGAGTGGTCTCCACCCAGCTACTGCCTACATGATAGCTGATATTATCTTGGTGCTCCATATAGCTTGAACGTGACAAAGAGCACAAAGTAATTAATCTCTGGAAGCTTACTACAAAGATACGAATTCGCCTTGATTTCCATGCTGTTTGTCCATCTGCAGAAAAGAGTTTTTTCCTGAAAACACACTGGTAGCTCATGAAAATACACACTATGTCTCCTGCGTTATTGATTGCATACCACTGTGGGTCTGTTTTGCACACATGAGTAAAATTTCTACCCCATAGATTTTACGGTCTAAACCGCAACAAAGCAAGGTAACGAATGCAATTGAAGGGTGGAAAGAAGAATATGAATCTCAAGACACAGAAAGAAGTATGAGCTTATGAGAAGTATACATGTGCTGCAAATTCCAGAATGAAAGGCAAGATGGAGAGGAAAATCAGAAGCTTACCAAGAAGGACACACAATAAGAGACTGACAGAGCTTTTCCAGGGGAGGAAAAAGGCTTTGCCTGACACAGGTTCAAATGAGTCAGGAAATAGAAAAAGCCAATTCAGCGCCCAGTTCTAAAAAAAAAAATCCAAATTTTTAACCTGGACAGAGCATTAATCATGATCCAGACTGAGAAACGCGGCTGAGACCACAGCCTCAAAGCGAAAGGCGACTCCAATCCAATGACTTCATTGCGAGTGATGTCTTCCTGGCATCGCCAGCTTCCCTGGAGAAGTCTCCAGCCACCATCCATGGTTCGTGTGTTCGGGCAGTGGGATCACACCCAGACGACATTCCCTTCCAGCTGGAAATCAGTCAGATCACTGAGATCATACTCCCACAGGAGAGGTGAGTGGACATCCAAAATCTTATGAAGCAACAGTTGCTTCTGTACAGAGACTTTAATTTTTCTTATTAAAAGAATATAGTACTTAGGAGAATCACCTACTTCAAGGTAAATCCAGTCATTTCTTTCCATTCAACTTCACCCTGTGAGTGAAGTCCATCATTGTGTGAATGAAGTTGGCTAAGCATGACATAGCCCAGCGGTAAACACAAATTTCAGTGATTACTTCCATTAGTGTCCCAGCAAAAGCATACCTTGCCCTTTCATACTTACCACATACACATAGAAAAGAAATGAAAAAAACACATTGCTTTTTTTTTTTAAATTTACTTCCATTACTTTTTCTTTCAGGTGTAGAGTGACATTTCAAGCAAGGACGCAGACCAGAGGACCATTTTCCCACCATTAAGCAGAGAACAGAGGCTGCAAGTCTTTAATTTCGCTGATTTTTTGCACCAGTGACAGCAAGAACAACAAGGCTGTGCCACAAAGCCCCTCCATGCCCTCCTCCAAATCCCGCTGCGGCAGGAATGCCAGTCAAAATGACAGTTTTCTGCCAGGCAGCACGGAGCAGCGTTCTCCTGGAAGCGATGCTGAGCTCAGGCTGCCCACGGGCACAGCCCCGAGCCCTGAAGACTGCCTGGGCTGCATTTGAAACACTCCTGAAGTTGGGATTTAGAAAAGGAAAGAAAATAAACATGTTTTAAAGAATCCCTTCTAAATGAAGTCTTGCTTTAGGAAGTGTGTGGGTTTGGAGTTTTGTTTTTAATTTTAAAACAAGCAATTCCATTTGGAGTAGTATGTCAGAGGGCTCCTCTTAGGAGAGCAGCCTGGGATAATTGGGAAAGCTGCAGGGAGCACTTACAGGTACCAGATGAAGACCCAGTGCCATGTAATTCTCTGTTCATAACTAGCAGTGGAAAAATTAAAGACATTTAGGCATTTAATTATCTAACTGTTCTTTTGGATTAGGCAGGCGATACGCATAGCGACGGCGTTAGTACTGCAGCAATGAGCTCTGCAGCTCCCAGCTCACATCTGATTATGGGTTCAAATCTGTGGGTGCAAAATTAAAGGCTGAATTCCAACCAATTTTTAAAAGCTGCTTTTCAAGTGGTGAAACGAGAGCCGCCGCCCGTTCCCCAGCTGCCTGTGATTTATCTGGGCTGCGAGCTTGCCCAGCATCCTTGGCAGGTAAAGAGGCCCTCAAGCCTGGTATTCAGGGCTAGAGAGAGTTAAGGATACTTTTCCATGTAAAGTGCCATTGGGAAAGGAATGCCTTGAATTTTGATGATATTGGCCTGGTTCTCAGCTACAGGGAGGTAACGCAAAGCAGCGCTACTGCATTCCACTTGTAATGCTGAGGAGCAAGTATTAGCCACAAGTGAGCAGTAAAGGCAAGCGATTAAACAGCAGGGCTGCCTTCCACCTCCCTCCCGCTGAAGGATGAAGAATGATGCAGCAAATAATAGGACGGTCAGGCAGAAACTGAAACGTTTAAAAAAAACCCCAAACCTCTTTTCACTTCTTGTCTGGCAGACTCTGACAAGAGCTGCTCCTTTCACATTAGATGACCTCTGCAGGATCATCTCCATAGCAGATATTTTCAGAGGTGTACTCCTGTCAACCGTGACAATTCCCACGTATCCTAATCCTAATTTTGAGCTCCTTGCAGCTAGGAGCAGAAAGTAGGGCGGTTTTGTACAACGTTCTGGGAAAGCTGGGCACAGCAGAGAGTTGGCACAGGAGACACAGCTTCTGGGCAGAAAGCTGCAAGGAGCTTTGCTCCGTGGTGTGCAGAGCTCAGTCTTTCCATTCAGAGCTCCAGGCCTGAACGCAATGCTCAGATCCTCTCTCGCCATGCAGAGAGCCACATTGCTTTCCTTGGGGGGGGGAATAACAGCAGAGGCACTGGGACAACCACAGTCCCTCCAGCTCAGCAGCTCAGACACTGTCTCATGGGTAGGGCTGGTGCTGGAGGAAGGTAGAAGCTCTAATCAACTCCGAGACTGCATTCCAGGGTTTAAAACACGGGTAAGACCCAGAGGGAAGTCTGTCCCAGCCCCACATAATTTTCTCATGACTCTCAGCAGTTCTGCTGCTCCACTCCCCTCTCCTCTGCTGGCACTCGCGCTAGACGAATGCTGTCAGCTTGTTCACCATGCTGGCATGTTGGGGAGAAGCAGAACAGATAAAGCTGTTCATGATGCCAAAAGGAGAGAGACATCTCTCATCGCTCTGCCAGCACCCAGCCATAGAGTTCCAGCCGACTCCTCCCGGCAGCCTTCACATGAAGGCTATGACACAGAACCACAGCAAATCCAGCTCAGCTTCATCCCCGTGGCTCCACTCCATGGAAGCCTGGCTTCTGCCCTGTTTACTACCCCAAGGAGAACAGGAGCACATGGCAGAAGTCCCTGCAGCCATGTCAGGGATTGTCACCTCCTTTGGAAGTCTACCCCATCTGATGACATCCACTTCTTTACTGAGGACTGTCTGAGGTGTTGCTGAGAATCCCAAGGTAGCATTTGGCTCCCCAAACTGGATACACCACAACAGAAACTGGGTACCAAGGACCCACAACAGTTAATACATGCATCATGCTTGGGGAGCGAAGAGATTCAACCATTTACCCCATAAATGCTTTTCGACCCTCTGACACCACTGATTAACTCCTTCACTCATTTTGACAGCGCTAAGAGATGCTGGAAATGTCAGACTTCTCTCTGGAACCACAGAAGCTGAGTTAAGATGCTCCAGCCCTTAGATCTGCCAGGTTTATGTGCTGTGATACCCAAGAAACACAATTAGTTCTAAAATCAAAATCTGTAATCTGAAATGGTTTCACTTTACACGCATTTGGAGGCACTGGTAGCAATACAGAAGCTGAAGTGTAGCATTTACCACAAGAGCAGTATCTCTGGCAATCATTTTTAGTGTACGTAAAGCGACTTGATGCCATTAAAGTCCATGGATTGATATGAGCTCATTCAGCTTTTTTTTTAATCTCCAAGCAATGTATACCAGGAGCATAGATTTTTCCCTGTTCTCTTTATCCTGTTAGCATTACCACTTTAGGCAACAGAAAAGGTCATTTAGGAACTAACTGCTTTCTAAATCTTGACCCTAATGACTCTTCAGTCCTCAGTAGCTTGAGACAGTCCCTGGAAAGCCTCACCCTCCAACTCTGTATTTTGATAATATTATTCTCTTATACCAATGCTGCTTCAGTTTTCCAGGTAGACACCTATCCTGGGCTGCCAGCAGGCAGGCTGGGAGAGCATCAGCAGGGCTGAAGGGGAGAAGGGAATGACAGAGGCCATAGGGAGAGACCCAGGTCTGGACAAGAGAGGGATCAGCAGGAGCAGTGGTCCCTCTGTGTCATTGCTTCCACCTGACAGGACTGATTTATCCCAAAACCAGGCTCCAAACACAACGCCACAGTCCAACACAACCTCTCCTCCTTTTGCACCGAAGCTCTTTTCCACAACCCTCATTGGGTCTGCATCATTCCCACCCGGTCACATCACCCTGGCTCATGGCCCTGCGGCACCAAAGAGAAGCACGTGTCCTGGTGTCCACACTGGAGTCACGTTGAGCTGGGCTCGTGAGCTGTGCAGGTATGGCTGCTGGGTTCACTGGCCCGTTCCTTGAAAGCAGTTATGGCTTTGGTGGCACGTCTAATTTCAAATCCTAATTTTAAGTACATTGGAAGTGGACGTTTCTTCTTCCTGTTTTCTGACCCATTACTCCAAAAGCTCCAAAATGAATTCCAGTTTCCAAATTACTTTTCACGCTTGCTGTTAATGACATTAGCATTTTACGTTATTCCCATAGATACATTACCAAGCAAACATACACAGGCCTTGCCCTGAAGAAATTGCGGTTCAGACTTGAGATGTGACGGGGAACAAGTCCTAACAGTGCGGGGGCTGGAACGAATGAGGTAATGAGCGTGCAGTTGCTCATGGCAGGCACGTGCACAGCTCGGCGGATTTCTGCTGAGAGATTAAATAATTTTTTGTTTATTCAATTATTAAACTCAGAAGAATTTCTAGCAACCCTCGTGGGATCTGGAACCACAGTTTCGATTCAGGTCTATTGCTCTTGTCTAAATTAAAAATGAAAAACAGATGGCGGGTTATTAGAAGCCTGAAACAGAAGCTGACAATCTGTTCTGTCCCCACGTAGGCAGGGGAGCTCCGGGAAGCGAGTGTTACAAGATGTGGTCTCCATTGCTAGCTGTGTCTTGCAGGTGTTGAGCCACTGTCTCTGCACACGAACGCAGCAGCCAGACTTGTGTCCTCTAGCCGAGCTCCTCCGCCAGTGGACTTGTTCTGAAGGTTACTTACGAAGGAAGAGGAAGAAGATCAAAGGGTACAGTTCATGTGCATCTCGAAGCTTCACCAAAGGTAAAGCCCTGCATTGCAGACAGAATCAGAACCTGCTTTGTCCGTAGCAAGTGCAGGGTGAAACCTTTCAGAAACCAAAATATTAAAATCTTATCAAATCCCCTCTTTTGCTGCAACTGTGTTATCAACAGACCCAAAGAAAATGCCAGTGATAGAAGAAATGAATGAAGAAATCAGCGTTTCATGTAGTAAGAAATAAATCAGGTTAACACACAGGGAAGGGCAGTGTTGGATGATGCTTTTGAGAGGAAATGGATACAGCTCGGATCTGCTTATGCAATGAAGGACAGAGGAAGGCTGAGCTACAGGGGGTTTTTAACGGATGTGCAGTCTCTCCTTAAACAGCTTAGGTAACAAAATGTAGTGCCAAAACAATTTGTAAAATCACGCAGGTCATAAAAAATCAGTGTTGTACTCTTCTGTTCAATACATGATTTACACCCAGTTCACCCTGGCAGCACGTGTGCCTTGGACTCCCTTTCAGCCCAAGGATTTTTTTGCAGTCTCCACATCCCAAGTTATTGTGCTGAGCTTTTGAGCAGTGCTTCAGATGTGACACAAATCCCTGCCCAGCACTGCACGGACAGCAATCATCTGGGAAACCTTCGCAAACCTCATGCGACCAGCCAGCAGCATTTTCTGGGCCAAGCAGAAATGATTCCATACCCTCAGGATGATGTTGTCCATTTGGGCTTATTTAGCAGAAACCTCTGGAACAAGGGAAAGGAATCATGATGGTAGTGAGGATACTGGGAGGCTGAAGTTCAGAATTCACCTCTGCCCCTTTGAGACACTGCATAAGTCATGAAATTCTGCTTTTCAGGTCTTCTCTGTAAAATGGGAGCAGTGTGGTTCCACCTCTCAAATGGAGGGAGATGCTACAGCAAGAACATCCTCGAGTGGCAGCTGCTGCACAAATGGGGACAATGATTACTACAGAGAGGTGCTTTAAGGTAGAAAGTCCAACGACTAGAAGGCCAAGCCCTTTAAAGCTTTGTAGAGTTTTTCCTCGCTGGCGTGCAGCTGACCCACCAGGCAGGCGGAGCAGTTCTGCAGTTCGGGGCTGGGCTGCTGCCGGACATCACAGCACCACGCATCAAGCCAAAGGTTCACAGACAATTTTTCTTAGCACACGAAGGCTGAAATAAACTTAAAACTTCAAGAGATATCCTGCAATATCTTCTAGAGCTGTTTGTAGGGGAAGGTAGGACAGTTTCTCCCCTGTTGCCCACACCAAGGACGCTGCACATCGCTGTTCGCTGCCGCGGGGAATGGAAAGACATCTCTCGCAATTCGGGAATCACGAACTTCAGCAGGCACTCCCTGTACTCCCAACCTGTTGACAACCTGCCAAAAAAAGAAACCTGTCATTTCTGTAACAGCATGCTTCTTTTGTTTGCCGTGGTGTTTTTCAGAGGGAACATTAAATCCGCCTTAGCAAAAAATTAACATCTGGACGTTCTCATTTTTAAAATAGCAGGTAATGTGTTTGGCAAAGGGCAAATCTATGGCAAAGAATTTAATAAAAGAGGGAGACGGGATAGCTTATGGGACTGGTACTTTAAACTTCCAACAGGGGTGTGAAATGGTTCTTATCAATAGCAAATGCAGGAGTATTGTTAAATGTTAATAACCCCTGTGTCACACCACCATCTTCCTATTTACACATATATTATCAAAATGACCATAACTTCCCTGTTTACGTTTTCTCTTTGGAAACATGCTGGGAAATGAGATTATTAATGGAAAATTCATACAACTAAAGAATTACATGAAAATATTGGAGGGCATTTTTAAAATGCGAATTTCTGATCTGCAGTCATTCACCTTTTCTCAGAAAATCTGCTTCCAACAGTTGCATTTGTGACCAGCCCTGGGTGTTCACCCAAATACACACGCTCCATCCACAGAGACCTGTCGTTCCTTCTTCCGTTCTCCCCTCCACTCTGATGCGCTGCCTGGCAGCACGTAGGGCCCTGGAGGGACAGGGAGTCTGAATCTGTACTATAGCTCTGAGCAATGAATAGCCAGCCAGTCTGGGTGGGTTTTTCCTTCACGTATTCTTGCAGCTCTTACAGAACTCATGACCTATATCATTCCCCTGCGGATAACATGCCTAGAAAATTAAAATGTAATTTTCGAATTTCTGTTTTATAATTTCTCTGGACAGCTAAGTACCTTGGCCTTTTTAGCCACAGATTGTCTGGGACAGCCCAAGAAGAAAACACATCAGGTTTCTCCATCCCAAATATGAACGACTCCTTGTTAAGTACTATGCAATAGAAGTACTTTTACCAGCCGCTCATTTTGCAACTTCTTACTGCTTTCAGATGTTAGACTGGAACAAAGCTTGTGTATTTAGGAGCTTCGAAAGCACCAGGGAGCTTAGGACTTCCAATAAAGATTGTTTAAGACGTATGGACCAAATTCATCCTGGCAGCCACTGCCAGAAGTCGAGAGATGTACTTGGTAGATCCATCTGGCTCCAGGTGCCTGCAGTCATGGCCATGTGCTGAAAAGTGTCAAATCATCTCCCACTCACCAGTTTCCCCATATATTCTTCCAACAAGAAATTGATCCAGCGTGGACTTTGCAAAGAAACTACTGATTTTCGGAGGACACCACAGCAGACTCACGCACTTGCTGCATGGAGGACAGGTAAAAGGAAAGAGGTCACAGTCAAGTCTTCTCCTGACTTGCCAGAGGATGAACACTACCTTATTCTCTCCCCTTTAATTGGTTTAAGGGAGGAACAAATTTAATTGGGCTACGAAAGTGCTCCTAAGCCTTGAAGACCATAGGGCAAGAGGAGGAACATGTTCTGTCATCTGAAAAATCAAATTAAATGAAACACTAAAACCACAAGCTTTGTTTACTACAGGAAGAACTTACATTTCCAGACTTGAGAGCAGCTTCTCCACAACCTGATTAAAATTACTCATCAAAACATTACACAAATTAACTTCATTTCATATGGTGAACAATTATGTAGCCTGGGTGGAGTGGAAAGTATCCAGCATGTTATTAGTTAGTGTTTAGCAGAGGCTAAATAAAATGTAGTAAAATACCTCCTTTATTCCTGTCTTCAAGCTGTATGCCACTGTAGACATTTACCAAGAAAAGCAAAGGTGAGCAGAGATGAATAGGAGCTGGAAAAGCTCAGACTAAAACAGCAACCCAGGAACGAACAGAAGCAAAACAAAAAATTTCTCAAAGAAAAGTTTTACTTCTTGTTCTTCCTATAAGCCAGTTGCAGAACCACACTAGCTAGAGAAAATAGGTTTTATATTGCATGATACGCATTGTTTGTTGCAGGACAAACAGCTATTTTTTTTCAACAATTGTCCTGGCTGTTACGGAGCTGAGACAGGGTTTAAGTGACCCCTCCTGTCCTCAGTTCCTGCCTGTGCAAGGAGGTGCTCGCATGTGACAACCACATTGGAAAGAAAAAGCACGTCTTTCAGTTTTGTTTAAGCTGATTAATGTGTTCTCCTCTGGCACCTTTTCTGTGTTTAGCAAAGTTACAGGATTAGATTCCTCTCGATGCCTTTTAGCATTTCAGTGCTGAGGAAAGCTTGACAGGCAGCAGACTTTGGAAAGAGAGACATAGAAAACAGACCCACTGCAAACTCCGGCACGGCTGGGACCTCAGTTCCGATGTAGCTCGTTCCAGTAACACAGCGTGGACTAGGGCAGTATTTTTCACTAATCCACAGTGGATTAACATTTCACCTAAAGCATAATGGCTTATTGTCGTAAATCCATCACAAAATTACAGCAATTATAAGTAAGAAATCCACTTCAAGAAAATGAACTTACTGGAGAGGGGAAAAAAAATCTTTACTAGGGCACACAGCTGAAAAAATCTCATGCTGACAAAGCACACTGAAGATTTCATGTAGAACTCTTATCATAGCCAGCTCGTGTTTGCACAGCCTTTCAGTCAAATGGCTTTTACTAAAGGATATTTGAACAAGAAAAGAACCCTTGAATCAGGCAGACACCATGGATGAAAGACTCCCAATTTTGACTAAGCTCATACACGCAAGTTTAAAACAAAAGCATGAAACTCCTCCAGATTTACAGCCAACTTTATTCCTTTCATAGCGCTGGCTTTCAGGCACTTTGTGAAAAAAATGTTGTCATAACAATAAAGCGTGACTAGGCAAACCCATGTATTCCCAGTTGTTGTCCCAACCAAACAAGAAAAACATTTCACACTTCACAGTTTATACCATGTCCCTTTGTCCCAACACATGAAAGAGCTATTTAAAACAAAGTGAAAAGATAGCAACATTTTTATTAAAGTCTGAAATCTTAAACAATATTCAATGTATTTCCACATTTTCTTTTTGCAGCTGAACCTTTTCCACCAGCTCTGACTATGTAATACCATCAGAAAAGGCCAGAAGAGACATAGCAGGGCGATACGTTGTATGCTCCAGTTGCCTGTTGTCAACTGAAAATGCATCAAGGCAATTAAAAGCCCTGTTAGGAAAGCTTGGGGCCTCCGCCCTTGAGTGGTGAAGACCAGTGCCAATGCATTGACCGAAACATTTAAAGGTCAGAATTTGTCCCAAGGTGTCAATCTGTAAATAGTTATTGATGTATTGATTGATTGGCATACTGGTTCTAACAGGAACAGCTTTAGCCTCTTCCTGCTGGGCATTCCTGGTGTATCCACTACCACAACATCACCCTAAGCACCACTTAAAAAAGTAACTTCGGACTCCAGGTGGGTTTTTGGAAGACCAGGGCCCGCATGGTGACCGACATCCCTGAAACACTTCCCACGTTTCAGGCTTCGCCCATCTAAAGTGGCTCTTTCTGCGCTACTGAAAGCGGAACGAAGATGGTGGGAGGTGCAGTGGCTGAGGCAGTTTGAGACTCATGATGAGGCACAAAGGCCCTGCTGCAACCTCTGTTCTTGGCTGAACGCAGAGTTGGGCTCATCCCCATGGGAGCTGGTGTGGGTTTTCCCCAGTCACAGCCACAGGGACTCAGACAAGGGCAAGAAGCAGACCGCTTTCATCACCAGTGCAGGCTGGTGATGCTGGTGGTGGTGGTCAGTGCCCTGGAAAGCAGTAGCTCCTTTGTCCCAGGAGCACGGCTGAAGACCTGTTAGACAGTAGCTGGGCAAAACTGAAGATCCACGTGCCAACAAGAAGAGACAGAGCTTGACTGATTTCACAAGCGTTATGGTTTTCTTGTTTCTATAGACATTCACAGTGTTCTTTCGTTATTACTTACACTGTAGCTAAGTCAAACACTGGAAGGATTGTGCTGTTTTCTCCTATCTCTCCCCTTCTTTTGTGTCTTTGCAAAGTCTGTAGCTTTTTATACATAGACATAATGCAGCTCAACTGAGTCAAAATCAGTACATCCAGCTCTTAATTATGGCAGTACGTGTACTCTTCTCTGAACTGTGTGTCCTTTGCTGATTTTTGCCATTTTAACTATTCAGATGTTCTTCCTAGGCTCACCCAGAGTTTTACAGTAATGATGATCTCTGACAACAGAAAAGAGTTGCTGAATTTATTCATCATTCTCTTTATCTTCCCCTGTGGTCTTTATTTTTAGTCTTTGCTCTCATGCACTATGCTGTTCAAACTAGCCAAAAGTTACTACTGCAAAACCACACATGCCAGCAAAGACCAATATTGATAAAAGTTTGGCCTGCCTGTACCAATTTTTCTTTTTTCATCCATTTTTGCTTTCTTAATGCATCCATTTTCTTCCTGGTATATTACTCTTACTTTACTACTGGTTAACATCCCATTAAGTCCTCCAAGGACCCAGAATCTTCCCCTTCCCAGGTTCCTCAATAACATAGCATTAACATGATGTAATGTGACGTAACGTAACGTAACGTAACAGAACGTAACGTAACGTAACAGAACGTAACAGAACAAACTTACTCCATGAAGTAGTAGGACTTATGCTACAAGCATGATTACTCCTCCGGACAGGAGCTGCAGGCTAGCTAGAGCTTTCAGGGCCATAAGACACTATTATTACTCAACACACGTTTACCGCCCGAATTCCAAACACCACTCCACTTCCCTATGGCATTCAGCTTTCCATAGCTGGCCTGGGAGACTGACCTTTGCACGGGAAAAAGCTTAAACTGAATGTTGAGTCTAGAGCTTGGGGTCCGAGCCAGAGGACTTTGCAGAAGGCCTCACATATTTGTAAAGCAAGCGGGTGCCTGTGGAAGCATGGTGTGTCACAGAATGGTCAGGGTTGGAAGGGACCTCTGTGGGTCACCCAGTCCAACTCCCCTGCCCAAGCAGGGTCACCCAGAGCAGGCTGTAGAGGACCTTGTCCAGGCGGGTCTTGAATATCTCCAGAGAAGGAGACTCCACAACCTCCCTGGGCAGCCTGTTCCAGTGCTCCGTCACCCT
>Ga0065711_1030463_pt1 | contig 32421 bp, 18 predicted proteins | sample Hoacrofraction12_FD_59098 | JGI IMG/M metagenome (GOLD analysis project Ga0065711, IMG submission 59098) | Hoatzin crop microbial communities from Cojedes, Venezuela - Epithelial fraction 12 v2 (version 2) | ecosystem: Host-associated > Birds > Digestive system > Esophagus > Crop | place...
GACCTTACAGCAGCCTTTCAGTACCTGAAGGGGGCCTGTAGGAAAGATGGGGAAAATCTTTTTAGCAAGACCTGTTGAGACAGGACAAGGAGTAACGGCTTTAAACTAAGGGAGGGTAGGTTTAGACTGGATATAAGGAAGAAATTCTAAATGATGAGGGTGGTGAAACACTGGACCAGTTTTCACAGAGAGGTAGTGGAGGTCTCATGCCTAGAAACATCCAAGGCCAGATTGGATGGGGCTTTGAGCAACCTGATCTGGTTGAAGATGTCCCTGGAGACTGCAGGAGGTTTGGGCTAGATGACCTCTAAAGGTGCCTTCCAACCCAAAGCATTCTATGATTCTATGATTCATGTTGTAAAATGTGGCTAGTTAACTGATTTAGATCAGTGTTCTGTAGCATTTCTCTTAGAAAGAACATGAGGTTCAAATAAGTCACAGATGGACCTAGCAGAAGAATCTGGGGTATGGTTAGTTAGGAATTTGCATTATAAGTGGGCCACTCATGAATGACAGGAGGTGTCTCTGTTAAAGGTAATGTAATGATTAGTATATATCCTGGAAATCTACAAGTTCAATTTTGGAAGCAAAGAGACCTGGACAATTTTTCTGCATGATTAGCTAAAATTAAACTTGGCATACAAAACTTTAGTAGGTCATCCATTCTTAGAAGATTCAATGCAATTTAGGTTGTGGTTAGATACTGAAATTTCATAATGCAAGCCATTTATTTATTGGGGTTTTATATATATATATGTGTGTATATATACAACAAGGAAATCTGTACATATCTATTCCCTCAGATTAATTATTTCTTGAAAATTTCTCATAGTTGTTTATACTTTCTATTCTGAGATTAAGTGTGGCTAGCTTGGCTGCCTAAGAATGCTACTTCTTACCTCATACATTAATTACCCTCTGTTGTACACGCTGGTTTTCCAGCCTCTGAAGACCTTCAGCCAGCCACTAGAAAACGGTGAGCACAAAATCCACACTAGGATTCGGTGTGCTTGAATGGTGATTTACACGCCCATGAGTTAATTTAGATACAGAAACCTCACATCATTGCAACTGCAGTTACCAGGTTCCTTTTAGCCCTGGCCAGCAAAGTTTGAAACTGAGGAGTCCTTCACAGTGGGGAACTCTGATCTCTTTAGACTTTCAGACAAGTGCCTTGCAGTAGCATCCACGGGTAAATCTCTACAAAAAACAGAACCTGTACTGTCTTAGTGTGGCTCTTTGATAAGGGTAACTGATCACATACATCGCCACTTTTCCCTTTATAAATTTTATACTGTCATCTTGCTTTGGTTGGAGGCTAGGCAAGATTAGCTCTTTAGAAGTTTAGATGCTCTAAAGTTACCAGCTAATGGCCCCATGTTTTTCAACAATAAACAATTTTGGAATGAAACTCTGCATTTTCACTGCCTTACGTAAATTTTTCTCCTATCTTATAGACGTCTATCTTGAGCACCAGGTACAAAGCCAGACATAAAAAGCTGCAGCGTATCATCTCTATTCCCTAATTCTGGGAATGGCTCCTTTTGAGCTTAGTTGCCAAAATGTTTCAGTTAGGAAAAACCTAAATGAGCTAGTTCAATAATTTTTTCCACTTGTTGCTTTCAAAACCATTCATCGAGTTTGATATCAGAGCATGAATATTTTCAGTCACTCAGAATTATTTTTTCTGAAATAATTAATTACAGAAGTCATTCATGTCTAATACTATGGAACATGTGCAAGAGAATGTATTAGTGGTATTACACAAGTGGTAGTCATGCTGGTATATCCTAACTTTTCTGTTTCTGACTTTTCTGCCTTAATAATGTTCTTCTAATATAGATTTTGTATCTGTAATATATTTTATTATTTCTTCTTCCATTCCCTAATATTTATTCAGCTACAGTCTGCAAACTGGCTTTGTATGCTTTTGTGTCTTTAAATATTTGCTCTTATAGGAAGACTCCTACATGTACATTTCTGGTGATGATCCTAATGAGGTACCCCAGCCTTCAGGGCACAGTTCTGTCAGCAGGTGCTCCATACAAAGCAATGTTCAAGCTTGCAGGTTATCTTCACAATAGTGTAATTTTCTGAAATGATTCAGCATGCAGTGGGGGAAATACTGGCATAGGGCCCAGAGCACTTAAGCATCTCTTTTTCTTCTGAACTAATATTTACAAGTTAAATACCACATGCTTCAGAACGTAAGTAAAAAGTTAACATTACTAATACCAGTGGCATTGTACTGCCACCATTTTCATGATAGCAAATTTTCCTCATCAATAGATTACAAAAACAAAGATGTTTAACCTCAGTTTTAAGCTAGCTAGATCTACTTGCAGGCCTCTCTGTTCACTATATTTTTTAGTTACAAAACAAGAAATAAACCTGACATTATTCACCCTTTGGAGTTATGTGATGACTATGCACAGTTGTCATCCATTAAACAAAGACCTCTTTTTGTGCTTACAGCAATACATGAACTATACAAAACCATCATACATTTCATATACATCATACGTTTTTTTACTTATAAGAAGTTATCAAAATACTGAAAGAATGAAACACATTGTAAATTCATTTTGTATTAGAAATACTTTATAGTTCTAGCATTGTTTACGAAGTAAAGTAAGAATTAAAAATCTTAGAGAATGATTTTTAAACAGAATTTTGAAGAGAATACTGTATATCTTTCTTCCTAACTTCCCTATTACAAGTTCATGTTTATATCAGAAGAGCCCGTAAAATTCTAGTTAAAAAAAAAACAAAGAAAATTGGTCTATTTTAAAAAGTCAGTCTGCCAAACAAAATTTTAGTCAAAATTAAACGACCTTTCTTTAGTAATTTTTTTAAAATTTTTTTAAAGATTTTTAATAAGTTTTCTCAAACAGATATAGTCATCTTAAGATTACAGCAGAGATCACAAATTGTCATCTCTGTATGTTGGTCCTTAGAGTAATGGCGGCCCTTAGTCCAAAAGTGAATTCTGAAAATGGTCTTTGCTAGAAAACATTTTTAGATGATCTTCCAACAGTTAAGGGTGTCAATCATCAATCAACTTTTTGACAGTAGCTTGGGCCAGTGTTCATCCTTGTAAAATCAATATGAAGTCAAAGGGGTAGTACACACTTTGACAGATTTCCGTTGCCTACCGAGTGCCAGGAGTTACTGCCGGGGAGCAGCCAGGGTGCTGCCCCTTGCGGGCAGGGGTGCCGGGGGGCAGCAGCTGGAGGCAGCGGTGGGGAGGCAGGCAGGGCAGGTGCGATGTAGAAAGTGAGTGTACCTACACGATACAGCCTGGCTCACTTTTAGTTTCACCTACATTATAGTCAGCCCAGTGAGGAGCTGAATTCAGGTTAAACGTACTTCCGCTACAGTCCAAAATCCTTCTATGCTAAAAGATCCAAAAGAAGACCTAATTGGTTTAATTAAAGTAACCAGCATACCATCAATAAAAAAGAGCAGATGACCAACTAGATTAAAAATCTGTAGCAACTGGATGAAATATTTGAAACTGGTTGATAACCATCTCCAATGACAAAGTGCCAGTCAATTGATTACAGAGGTTTACCATAAGTAGGGTGCATTGATAATTAATGTCATCGAAATGGAATGTTTCAAACAAGTCTGAATAGGACATTCCCAATAGGTTAAATGTAAACTATCAGAAGTCTTCATTTAGTAGACAAGGTCTTTCACTGGTTCATTTTAAAAGGGTCATTTAAAGTCAGTAGAGGTATGCTTGGAGAGACCAGATGAGAACCTGATCTATTGTCTTTTTTTCCATTGTATGTACTCAGAAGACTGAACCAGATAAGGGCATCTAGTCAATACAATGATAAATATAATTGCTATTTACAACTAGTATCTTACCACTGCAGAGTGTCTGTACTGCAGATTCTCAGATTAAGCATATTTATACAGATTTCTTTCATGAGATATTTTATTTTTTTTTAAATATATGTGTTTGCAACGACCATATGAACATCTACTATTTATGAAATACATTTTTAACAACTTCTTTAAAAAGCTTTTTTCAAGTTCAAAATTTTCTCTGAAACCATATTTTGCATGAAGAGCAAATGGTGATTAAGAATTCTCTTTGAAGTTGAACACTTGTGGAGAAACAAATGAAAAATTTTATGTACTTTCCTCTATGCTTTCAGCTAGCCAGAAGTAAAGACATTGCAGATGGTTTTGAAGAAGGTGGTAGATAAGGAATCAGATATTTATCTCATTTAGAAATAAATCTGTGCCATAATGGTGAGATTTTCATGATGGATTTTGTGTTGAAATACAACAGAAATAAATATTACTCGGTGCATGAGAAATCCTAGGTTTCAGGAAATTTGATGTGAAATGGTTTAAAATCAACAACCAAGATAAACAGCTGCTGCCTGTGAATGAACTAAATATTTATTGCAGCGCTTGTCATGGGGGAGTTCGGGGTGCCATAACCACAAGAACAGAACCATATCACTCAGTGGCACGAAACGTAATTTACTTATGAAGAAGATGGGATAATGATTTCTGTGGTCAGATCCCTATTCTGGGATGTCTGTTCCTTGACACAAGCGCACTACACACTTATGCCAACCTAGGCCTCGGGTTTTCCCCTGCCTTTGGTGCAGCTCAGACTCTCACCATGGACCCTGGGAAAGAGGACGCTCTTACCAACCAAGTCCTGGCCAGCAGCCCCAGTCCCTGCGTGTAGCTGCACCTCATGCCCAGAGAGATAAGGGGTGCCAGACACCCAGGTATCGAGCCACCCTTGAGGGGCAGCTGTTTTCGCTCTTTATAGCTGTTTGAAAACTGATTGTCAGAATCAGCTGCCAAAGGCCTTGCTACTTGCGTAGCCCCAGGCTGATCCCTGTGATTTTCCCCATACCCAGAGCCAATTACAATTCACTACCTGTGTTGCCATCACCTTCCAGCCTCCTACCCCAAACCAGTTACAGAGATGTCAAGCTGCTAATAGCTCACCTATGTTTCTTTATTTCTTTCCTGCGCATACCTAAACCACTAGAGCGGGACAGATTGTGTCTCGTTTAGCAGCGCCCTTGGCTGGGCATGCCCATGACATTTATCTGACTTATTAGCAAAATGCATTGTAGGTGCTGCTTTGGGTAATGAAGCTTTGTTGACCTTATTGTCAGCCAACAGCTTTGCTCTGGAGTTGTCTGAGCTTCAGCGACTGCCGTTGTACTGTAGGAATGGTTATGCAGTCAGAATTCCAAGTTAAATCTGTCTGTTACCAGCACACATTATTTCCCGAAGACAGAATTCTGTATCACTTATATGCATAATTAAAAAAGTTATTTAAAGAACCCTTGTCCCTTATAAAAAGCATGGCAGTCTAGCAGGTGGTCTAAGACTGCTTAGCAATTTTTCTGGTACTATTTTTGCATTTCCTTTGAAATCACTTCAGACAAACAGCATCATATTTAGATATTTTGTGAATTTTGGTTTTGGATAATGTGTTAGGAGAAGAGGATAAATGGCTTTCGAAATTCAGACATAAGAAGATCTATTCTGATTGGTAGCATAGGTAGTCATTGCACTTACTAGGTTTGAAGAGGATTTATCTGAAAATAGTTTCATCTACAGCCAGTCTAAGACTTTGTAACAAAACAAGAAGATTGATTTTAGTGATCTGAGAACAGAGGGGTAATTATATTCTCATTTTCATGTTCATGATGTGCACAATTCTCCTATTAAACTTTAATGGCTGTTGCAAGAGAAAAAACATATGCAACAAGATAGGGAAAACACCACTAAGCTGTTAGCTCCGAAACTCCTTGTCAGATAGCAAATATTATTGCTATAAATCTTAACTTCCACAGCCAGCAAGAGCTGCAGGCTAGACTAGAGAAAGAGACAGGCACAGAACTGTAGCTGTGCATTGAAAGTAACACACTGTATGTTGCTAAAATATGTATTGTGATTAAGTTAATATTGAATAGTGAATTTTATAACCTTTTCTGGTTTTCTTTTCCCCAGGCAAAAATCAACACTTTTCTAACTGCGGTATCCTTCACAATTCATTTTCTGTAGTGTCAAAAGAGGTGTATTAAACACTCTGGGAGAAAACACGCTCTCTGATATGGTGGCAGCAGGGTGCTTCTCGTTTCATAACAGCATTAAAAGCTCATATTTCTTCCGCTCTTTTTCCAGGAGCTGTTGTGGGAAGGCTGACACAGAAGTTAGAGTGCACTACCTGCAGTCGGTTCTCAGAGAGCTGTGAAAAAGGACGGCATGGAGGAGCGCAGGGCATACCCGGTAACATCTGTTCCTAAACGGATGCAATAAGATCCAACCTGCTCCGCATAAACAGAAACTTGTCAAGTTAAACAGAGTAGCAGTGGGACTTGAGGTACAGCCTGTGGAAGTTGTGAAAACAAACAGGCAGAGCACTGACATTTGTGACACCAGTCAACTGCTTAACCAGGCCGGTGCATTCCTGGTGACATGTCCATTTGTTAAAAACATGAGGAAAATGTGGAAGTCCAGCCACTTGACATAACGCAGAAAAGAAGCATTAGGAATTGTGATTTGCAATGTGTCTTTATCAGAAGTCTGGCAGGCAGCTATAGTGTTTTCTCGTGGCTTTTGACCCAATCAAAATTTTGGGGGTGAAGCTGCACAGTTGAAGAGTGAAAATAAAAGGAGGGCAAGGTTTACAACCAAACAGAGAGCTGGAATAGAATTTGAAAGGGTAACCAGAGAGAAACCCTTGCTTGCACTTTCACGGGATGTTTTTCAGGAAATAGGTCATTTGTTTTTCTGATTTCTGGGCTTTCTTAGGACTGTAATGAATATTTTTTTTTCCTTTTTTTTTTCCCTAGCATCTTCTGACACCTTTGTTCAAGTTCAGAAGATATAATGCATACATTTTAATTTTAAAAAAATAATTTAGATATAAATATGCACAGATGTAAATTCCTTTCTCAGAGAAAACTGTCCCATTTTAAAAAAGCCCCAGATGTGAAAGGTATCTATTGAAGCCTCAGTGAAGGAGGGAATTGAAAAGGAACAGTCAAAGTAAAAATAGATGTTTCAAGATAAAAATTAAAGATAGCACGTGACACAAGTGAAAAGAAATACTGGGAGGCTGACTGAAATCAGATGTAACAGAAAAGTTACACTTAGAGGTAGTTTGATGAATTGCTTGAGATGACATTTCCGACTGTGATGATTTTAGCCCACAGCTTTGCTCTGTGGCATGGCACCACCAGCATGCCCTCACGCTTACGAGACCTCCATACTATACGGTCCCTGCAGGAAACTTCTCAAATACATCTCCTGCTTCAGCTTTTAAATGCAAGTTTTCCTTTCCCCAAATCAAGCTCTTCTAGAAGAAAAGAATATATGACTTTTTGTGTCTTCCTGGAAACACTACAAAGACTGTAATATGTTGGGTAATTAAATAGTATTTTTATTTCACCGGTAGGGAAACAGAGAGCGAGGACACAAAAAAGAAAATTCTCCGGTTCCTCTAAGAAAAGGCAAGTCTGACTCTATCAGAAATTAGATGAGGTTTTAGGGAGGTGGTTCTATACTTCCCTGCGGGGGGAAGTAGTTCTACACCACTTTTCCACCAAGTACATTAAACATAAGCCTAGCAGCTTCGTCTTACTTTTCAGTCGTTCTTCACTCAATGCCACACACTGAACGAAATTTGACTAACTCGATGCTGGTAGTGCTTTTAGCGAGTTACCGTGGAAAACAGCATGGCGTTTTACCCTAACAGCATGAGAGCAAATACATTCATGCATCTCCACTGGTGACAATATAAAATAGGAAGTAGATAATATTACCAATGCTATATGCATGATACTGCCAGCATCCTGTGTCATTAACCAAGTGCTTGTAAACATTGAAAAATACAGACACTAACTCAGAGATTTTTCTTTTTTTAAAGTTTCATTTTGTGAAGCCCCTGTGCCTGGCAGCAAGCTCTGCAACATCCAAAGTGCCAGATGCTAGCTTGTTCTGTTTTGCTCTGTGGTTTACAGTTGGATATTGCTAACTGGGTGCAGAATATCAGTCAGATTTATTCCTTTGTCTCTTCATTTATTTGCTTTATTTGTTTTTATGCACAGGTTATAAATAGCTCTCTGATTAGCTTTTCAGTAAAACTCCTGGGCTGGAGTGTATGGTGTGGCAGTCCTTACTCTGAATGAGTTAAAAGGCAAAATTGGATCAAAGAGCTCTCACAGTGGCTATGAAAGAAGGGGAATCGGTTTGCTCTTGGGAGACTGCCTATGAGAACAGGTCTGGGGGGGTGTGTGTGATAGAGAGGTGGAAAGCAGGAAGGGAGATCTGTATTAGGGAAAAGCAAACTAGCCAAAGCATGTTTTTCAAAGTTCTTTGATAAAACAAGCTCCATGCTTTATGGTGGGGTGGGAAACTGGGAGAATTATCCTCAAGGATTCCAGTTAGCCTGAAATGTATGATCTCATTTTGGAATGACGTTATACGCTTTTAATTTTTTTAAGATCAGTTTTAAAATCAAAGTCTTCTTGAAACAACAACTTTTATTCTGAAAAAATACAGTAATTCCTTTTGCTAAATCCTGAAATTTGCTCTCCTTTGTTTTGAGGAGAAAACTAGGAGAGAGAGAAAAAGAAGTGAAAAGATCATGGAAGTGGAATATGGTTGAATAAATCCAGAAATGTCACACTAAAAATTAACCTATATTTGTAAAGTTCTTCCAACAGGTAGCACACTATCTCACTAATATAAAATTCCATCTGTCTGGAAAGACTGGATTATAAAACAAATTACTCTGCCACTGCTAATGAAGTATATAGTTTTAAACTTTGTTTTGAAAGAAGACTAGGAAGTGGTTCACAGCTGATGACAGGTCTTCTCAAACGTGAAAGATTAAAGTTTGAACTCTGTCAAGAAACTTTTCTCAAAACGAGTAGAGTAGGCTTCATCTTGCATTGCTTTCAACTTCTACAGCGTAGATAGTTACATGTGAATTAGACACGTTCACCTCCCTTTATAGGCAGTGCAGAGATATAAGTACAATTCATCTCACCTGGAGACAAAAAATGTGAAATGATTAGGTGAGTTGTTAAAAAAAATTACTTCTTCCTCCACAGCTCCTTACAGAATTAATGGCCAGGTATAGGCATTCACATTACAGATGTACACTATTCAGTTTCATAAATGCTCCTGTGATATTTCTGAGATTTCTCAAAGCTGTCACAGTCTGCTCTGTGTCCTGGGCTGCTTCAGGATCAGCCCCAGTCTATTGCTGCTGCAGTGGGAGGATAGCTGGCCACCAAAACTGGAGGCACTATGCTTGTTTCAGCTGAACAAACCTTTATAAAAATTACCCAGCTGACCCTGGTAGACCCAAAATAGAGTAAAATTTGTAGGATAGAGGAGTATCTCTTTAAATACCTTGTAAGTCTGCTACTGATGATTACCAGATCTCGTCTTCAAGGAGATGCCAAGTTCCAATGGGTTTACAGGTGATCAGGCTTTGTGTTTTGCATCTTGTTGATAAGCACTGCCATTCTGATCCCAGCATGAGCCTCATCTTGTGTTTGCTTAAAGAGTAGAAAAAATTAACACCTACAATGTTCACACTAACCCCCTCTTATCTTCAAGTGAATTGACAGCAGTACATCTTTCAAGTTTAGTCACTGACCTGGCAAAAACACTGTGGCATGGCTGACAAATTTTCTTTTCAGTATAACAAGGGTTATTTTTTAATCAATAAATTCTTTGGGTCTAGTAGAAAGGAAATTTTAGTTGTTGCTATTTATGAAGGTTTTGTGACTGTATACGGTTTGGAAGTGGAAGCTGGTGGAAGCTGGTTTCACTGGTCTCTGGAATTACTCTACCTTTACCTCCAAAGTGTTTATGCTACTATATTTGTTAGCATTCTTGACAGGTCTTAAATTTCCATTCCCTGTTGCACTCCATTAAGCATGCCAAAAGAAAATCGCACTGGTTAGGACAACGGTACAAAGATGGCATTTCATACTTGCCTGAACAAGGAGACTTGGGGCAAGCTGATGGACAAAACTCACAGCAGCATGGTTGGATGTAGAAGCTGATGGGAACAAGGGCAAAGGAAGCTGCTGCTGTAGAAAAGACTAGGCTGAGCAGAGCAGCAGCAAGAGAATTTACTTGCTGATAATGACGTAGATAATGTGTGACAAAAAAAGAAGAAGGAAGGACACAGAAGAACAAAAGCTGACTGACAAAGAGTATATGGTCTTTTTATCAGAGATCGCAAAGGTGAAAGCAAAGATCGTGGATTAAGGCTTTCAGCAGCAGTCTAGAAAGAGTTTTTCAAGGAGTTACTGTTGTCAGAAAGGCAAAAACAGCTTCATTTGTTGCCCTAAATGCTAAGATGCCCCTAAGTGCAAAATGTCTTTTTGCTACTGGAAAATGAAACATTTGATTTATGAGATACATGGTTTAATTGTACAAATTACATTGTGAAATTAATGGTTTTATTCAAAAAAGTCAAGGGGATTTTACATACAACTGCTACTGTACAGAATTTATTTAAATTTACCAGTTAACCTTTTATTTTTATGATTGCACAAATTATATTAAATGTAATTATGGTTGAATTATGACAATGATGATATTAAGTATTCTAACATATTTTAACAGACCTGATAATTGATCAGGTTTCATAACTGCACTAATTGTTCCTTTGGCTTACTATTCTTCTAAGTAGCTCTTGGGCAAGATTTTCTAAACTAAATTTCCCTTGCTGCTAATTAGGGAGATTACATAATTGAGAAATATTAATTATCCATCTTTTTTTACAGTAATACAATATTCTATTATATAAATTGAAACAGAACTAAACATGTTATTTTACATTTCAGAACTAAGAAGACTGAATGAATAGAGGCTAATTTTGAGGACTCATTGAAAGCTAATGTTAAACACATGACCTGGAAGTTTTTTTATGCTCTTTGTATATTTTTTAAAGTAAAAGTGACTATATTTGTCTTTGTAAGGATTGTCACACAAAGAGACACAGAAGTGCATGCTGTCATGTGAAATGCAGGAGTGAAAAACAAGCACATTAATTTTTCAGTAGAAAGCCAGTTTTACCAGTTGATGCCAGAAGCTCACCTCCAGAATCGGGTTACTGATTCAGCTGCAGAATACTTGAATGTAAAACATTTCAGTTAAAAATGACAGAATTAGCACACTGAAACTGCTCTTCACGCAACCCATCCAAGATAAATAGCAATTGGATGAGGAAGGAAAGGAGGCTCTTAAATTCTATAACAATACCATAAAATGCAGAAAAAATGGGAAAAGGGATTGGCATTTAAGTAACAAACATAACGGTGTGGTAATATACAGGAGAGCAGGAACAATAAGCAAAAGTTTCATCAATGTTGAAGAACCAGGTAAAGTCACAACACTGCTGAGGAATGCTGATGCAATTTATTTTTAAAACTGCTTGATCATTTCATGAACAGACCTAATCATCGATCAGGTTTCATAGCCTCACTACCTGCTCCTTTGGTTTGCTGTCCCTATAAATAGATGTCGGGTACAATTTTCTGAACTAAATCTCCATTGTTGCAAATTAGGCAGATTACGTAACTGAGAAATATTAATCATCCATCTCTTTTTACAACAATTTAATATATACCTGGAGACACCTATTACATACCCTTTCATTATTCTCTGAGCAAATCCAATTTACTTTTCAGTCTTTCCTTCTGGGTTATGTTTCCAAAACCTTGTATTTCTGCTGTTCTTTCCATTTGTTCCAAATCACTGGCATCTTTCTTAGCGTTTTATCTAAAACTGGACACAGTGTTCCAGCTTAGGTTTACCTTGCATGCAGCAATGCAAAATAAATGGCTGCCTTAAGATAACAATGACACTCAATTACATTTCGTTTTTACTTAGCAAAGTGGGCATTGCTTTTTTTTTGAATCATCTGTGGTTTGCTTGCTGCCCAGCAAGCGAATCACTGCTCTTCTTGTTGGTCTCTCTTGTTTAGAAAACTTTCCTAAGTTTGTGTCCCTTACAAAGTGTTATTTCTTTCATTCTTCTATTTTTCTATTTTGTAACTATATGGGTACACATTTTCTGTGGGACTGAGTCTTAGGGATAGGGATAGGTTACATACAAATCTTTTTAGTTTCAAGATTTTGTAGCAGAAGTGGCATATAATTTCCCATCTTTTCTCTGTATTGAAACAGTTTGTTCTTTTGACTTAACAGTGACATTTGTCAAAACTTAAGCTTTTTCTGAACATTTTTTCCCTGCCTGGGATCTATTTTAGTAATTGTCTATTCTAAAATTTGCATTTTGTTTGAAGATTTTTATTGTTCCACTGCTCTCACTTGTTCCTCACCTTAAAATCACAAACTTTATTGCTTTGTGATCAGTTTTATCCATTGTGCTTTTCTACATTTTGATCTAATGCTTTGTTATTCAAAACATGCTGTAAAAGAGCCGTTCTTAATTGTTGCTTCCAGCTTTTTCAAACACATACTGCATAGTTTTCCTCCAAAAATTTAGTGGCAAAGACTTCCATTACTGTCTTTTGTTTCACCTGATAATTCATCAAAAAAGTTGTTTCAACCCATATCTCCTTTTAATTTGCTTATTAAATACCTGTAATTAAATCAAACCTGTTTTATTCTGTTTTATTTTCAGCCAGGTACTTTCAACTAGTATTTCTCTCAATTCTTTGTAAACTTCAACAACCCTGAGAGGATAGAGGTTGTTCAACAAATGGTGAAAAGGAAGAAAAAAAGCAGACGGTGCACTCATATATGTAACCTTCTTCATTTTTTTTTTTAAAGTAAAACTCTATTTCTACACTGATGTCAGTCAGTTTATCCCTTAATTTTTTTCTTAGATCCTGATCAAGGCATGGTATGATTTCTGTAAGTATAGTCTTTTTTCAAGTTTGATCCCTGTACTCAGAGTTTAGACAGCTAATGTTATCTCACTCAAGACTCCATTTTAGCAACCCATTATTCTACCTCATTTCTGTATAAATGTTCTTTCTCTTTTTTTTCTTTTTTGTAACCTTCTTTGTGGACTTTTTACTAAATTGGCAATTCTCCATTTAATACCAGATCTGTGTCACCAAGGAATACTGTTTTCACTTGTTATCTTGTAGTCATGTAGCCTAGTTTTCTGGCTACTTTGCATAAATGGTATATGTCAAAGATCTGTGTTCGCGTTCATCACTGAAGAGGTGAAGACTGAAGTTTGGAATAAGCGACCATTTCCACCTAAATTACACCTGATTCCTTAGCATTAGAAATTTAGCCTCCACCACTACATTCTTTAGGCTTATCAGAGAAGGACAGAGATTGGAAGGGATGTCTAGAGGTCATCTTGTCCAACCACCCTACTCAAGCAGGATCACCTAGAGCTGGTTGCCAAGGACCATGTCCAGATTGGTTTTGATTTTCAGCAAGGAGGGAGACTCCACAACTTTCCCTGGGCAAACTGTGCCAGTGCTCAGTCACACCCACAGTAAAAACAAGCTTTTCTTTATGTTCAGACAGAATCTCCTGTGTTTCAGTCTGTGCTCTTTGCCTCTTGTCCCGTTGCTGTACTGCGAAGCCCAGAGCTGAACCCGGAACTCCAAGTGTAGCCTCAGCAATGCTGAAGAGAGAGAAAGGATCCCCTTCCTTAACCTGCTAGCAGCGCTCTGCTTAGTGCAGCCCAGGAAGCTGTTGGCCTCCCTTCTTTGTCACAAGGGCATGCTGCTGGCTGATGCTCAACTTATTGTTCGTCAGGACCCCCCGGTTCTTTTCTACAAAGCTTCTTTCCAGCTGGTTGGCCCGCAGTACTGGCTACTAGAGTTATTTCTCCCCACATGCAGGACTTTGACCTTCCCTTTGTTGAACTTCATGAGATTCCTATATTGCCCATTTCTGCAGCCTGTCAAGGTCCCTCTGGATGGCAGCACAACCCTCTGGTGTATCAACCGCTCCTCAAAGTTTGGTTTAATCTGCAAACTTGCTGAGGGTACAATCTGTCTTGTCATCCAGATCATTAATGAAGAGTTTGAACATGACTGTTCCACTATTGACCCCTGTGGTACACTGCTAGTTACTGGGCTCCAAACTAGACTTTGCGCCACTGAAAACCACCCTCTGGGCCTGGCTGTTGAGCCATTTTTCAACCCAGTTGGTGACACAAGGTCTCAACAATAGCACACCTCCTGCAAGGATGAAGATCATCTCTCCCAGCCTTAAGAAGAGGCCTCAGGCACTACCTGCAGTCTAGGACTTGGAAGGCTGCATCCATCACCCAAAGCCCTGTCTGGAACAAAGCCTCCACTCTGAATGGGACAGCTGCTCCTGCATCTGCTGCAAAATGTGCACCGTGGCACGCTACAATCAGACATGAGAATGTTTATGCTGGTCTGAATTGAGATGAGGACCCCTCTTTGTACCCTGCTGCACCAACTTCTGTGAAAACTGCTGCATCTGTGAGCTGCACTTTGGGCCTAGATTCTTTATAAGCCTCCCCCTAGCACCACCTAAATCAATGTTGGACCATCTGTAATCAGGGCACAGCCGCAGCAAGGTCTTCAGGCACCTTTAGGTCAAGGACAGCTGACTGAGCTCTTAGAATCTGATAGAGTTTACCTCGTCCGTACCTGGCAGCAGCAGGTTTCTCAAGTTTCTCAGACTGGAAATCCAGACATTCCCTGATGATCCTGGACCTTGTCCCCAGAAGATCCAGAAGCTCCCAAAGCAGAACCCAGAGGCTGCTGTGCAAACAGCTGCATCTGTTAGCCACCTCTTTTAGCTGCACTTGTCCATTAAGGGTAGTTACAGTGTGTGTATAATACTCCAAAGTAAAAAAAAACATTGTCTTTCTTATTGGAAAGGCTGTAGAGCAGATCACTGTTTCACATAACCCTAGTGTTTAAAGGCGGTTTCAATACCTGTTGTCTGTTGCAGTTGAAGTAAAATGGTCTCTGGAAACAGCAAGAGAGAATTCAGAAGCCCCACCTCCAGAATATCCTTCTGCATTAGCAGAACATCTCAGGGAAGCCAATAGTGTAGTTTCCAAACCAGCCTTGCTTTGTGAATATGTAAAAGACTTCAGTTCTTCGGCTGCCACACTGGTCCTTCATAAACCCATATATTCTGTGAGGGGGGAAAAGAGTGCACTGTGAAGACTGTCAAAGCTGAGAGTCTTTTTTCTAGTGAGAAATCGTATGTTCATTTCCAACTTTTTTGTCACACTTTTGGTGAAATAGCACATGCTTACTTTCACTGCAGTATGACGTTGATGCCTCCAGTAAAGTTTGATGTTTATGGCACTCACGCCAACTGCTTTCTTGCTTTAATATAATTGGTCCTAAATTAGAGTCCTTTCTCTTCATAGAAACAGCCATTTTTTTTCAGCCCAAGGATCCATTTGGTCCAATATCCTTGCTCTAACACTGGCAAATAGCATATTCTTTAATAAAGTGTGAAAATAAAAGGAATCTATTAACTACCCTTGCATGAAATGCCCTACTGGCTTCTGGCAATTGGCAGTTTAGGGATTCCTACTGACCTGTTCCTAATTGCATTAGATGGTGTATATATATCTCTTTCTTGCCACTCTACAAATTCCGGTGAAATAGTGTGAAACAATGTGAAAATAGGAAGGTCGTTCACTGAGGTGGTATATTTCACATAGTGTGATATCATTTAGGAGTTGCGTGTAATCATGTGTACGGGCTCTCTTCTTTTCTTGGCAGCTGTACAATACAACAGTACAGACATATGCAATAAACCCTCAGAATTATAGTTCTGTTTAATAAGCTTGCAACTAGAAAATAGTAATTAATGGAAAATGCAAATAAATCAGAGTGCTAAAGAGAAAATATTACTTTTTTAGATGCACTTAAAAAAAGGTTAAATGCTTTATAACTGATGTGCACTTTACGGTTTCTGCTAGAAATCACTGTAAAGCCAAGTTATAGGATGCATGTAACTCAGCTTGAGGATCTTCAGAGGCAGATTATCTGAGGTGCTGTGCACAGCCTGTAAAAACAAGTATTTTAAAATTTATGAAGCACCCTAACACTATAGATGTGGGAGACTCTAATTACTTCATTTCATGACGTGCTGAGCACCTTCTCCTGCCAAACTGATGTAGGTTTGTTTAACTTAGATTGTAAACTTTGAGGTCCTCTGGAAAAAGTTTTTTAAAAATCAAGTAAATGATAGAAAAGAACAACAAATGCAACTGGAAATGAAATGGAACTGAGAATTAAACAGCTAAGCCAGATTCTGAAAGAGGCTGTGTATTTTTTAGCTGGTGCTGAGCATTCTTGACTCCCACTACAGCCATTGAGTTCCTAATGAGCTCACACCCTAGACTAAATACTTCACTACAGAAGTGTTCATCACTGTATACTCTCATTCTTGCAATGACTGCCAATCCAACCATTATGCTAATGAGACAGCTAGAAATGAAAGGAGATAAAAAAAAAAAACGATAACTAAAATCCAAAGAAGTTTTAGTGCTTCTACTTTTAGTTTAATTATGTTCTTCCAAAGAATTATGACTGGAGTAGGTAGAAAAGAGAGTAAATGTTGTAGATTAAAGAAAAAAATGCTTTAGTACTTCTCATGTAGATTCAGGGGCCATTCAATATTCTCCTTTATGTTTTAATACTGAACTTAACTAGGGCCTCATGCTGAAAGACCTCCCTGTGGGACATTCTTGGACGTCAGAGTACATTGGCACACTAGATCAATTCTATCACTATGATGATTACTGGGAAAAATATAATAATAGGGCTAAGAGAATAGTGAAGAGTTTAGCTGGCAGAACAGCACAAGAAGCAAAAAATAAAGGGTGCTAAATAGAGTTCAGACTATTTGTTTGAAAGATAAAATTAAATATTGAAATTGATTAAAATAGTAAAATATAATTCAACATAGAAAAAAGTGAAAGAAAAAGAAGGTTCTAAGATGTGCGCATGGCCAGTTTCTATAGTGAAATAATTTAGAGCAGATCCACATGAATCCTTTAGGCACTAATAGAGCACAAAGTCCAACCTTGAAACTAGCTTAGGAGAACAACTGGTGGTTTTTATTTTATTCCCCAAAGATGGCAGAAAAGATTATAATGACTTGAGAATGATCTCACATTAATTAGAGTTGCTTTGTTATCAGAAATTTTGTTATCCAGAATAATCTGAATATCAGATGCTGCTTCACTTCCTGCAGTAGCCTGCACCACTTAGAGGAAAACGAGGTAGTGGGGAGGAATTTTGAAGCCCACTTTGACCTCATTCTGAAAACCCGTTCTAGAGGTCAAGTCTGACTTTCGAAGGTCTCTTTGTTTAAGACTAAACTTTTGCCCTGAAGAAAGACCCATGATGTAAACCTCCAGAACCCAATTCTTGTTTGTTAAGATGCCTTCCAGCAACTTTGCAAGACTCAGAACTGTATGTTGAATTCTAACATGTTTTTTTTTTTTTTAATGACAGCTTTCCAGGTGGTGATGAGTAGTCCTGAGTCATATTCCCATGATGTTTTTCATTCCATGACTTCAACCATTTCCAGCATCCTATCCTGTCACATTCAGAAAAGTTGGAAAGCTTTTGAATACCTCTCAAGAGTAATTCTTTGTCATGATGACTGCACAGAGCCATACAAGTAAAATGATAGCAATAAATAGAACTTACCAATTGCGTGAAAATTGATGAAATAAATATAGGCTGCAAGAAGGAAGACCTTCAACAATGTGCCTTTAAATTAGTCTGTGTCTACTTAGATGGAAAGTCAGGGGCAATTGCAACATTACAGAACTCCCCAGTGAATCAGCTTGGGTTTCTCTCTGATTGTACTATCCAGACATATAAGGCAGACAAGGCACAGGGACAGTGATAAATCTGGTTTCACCCACAGAAAAAAGGAAAAAGCTTGAGGCAGAGAAGAAACAGCTAAATATGAAATAAGAAACATGTATGGAAAGGACATACACTTGACCTGCTGCTTTTTTCCTTCTTTGTTTAATGAAGGTATGTACACCAGGCTACCAAAAAATTGAGTAACTTTTTTCTTTTTTACTGCTGCTTTACCAAAAGTATTGCCCAAAATGTTAGAAAAATGTAGGTTAAAGAGATCCAGACAAAATAAAACTGCTTTGTTTTTACCTGAAACTAAGTGTTAGCAGATGTAGTCTATGTTATCTTTGTGCATTTCATCAAGATCTCGTTGTTTTTCATAAACAGATCTAGGTTCATGATGATATGTAGAATATATGTCATTGGTATTACACAAGTTGCATAGGGGAAAACCCAAAGACCTTGTGAGTCTCACCACTATGAGAATTAGGGTTGCTCATAAGAGAAATGGGAAGACTTTTAGGAACATAAAGCTTGTTAGCAAGGAAATAATCTGATTCTCATGTCTGTGTGAGATAGTACAGGAAATAATGAGCTTGAATTGCAAAAAGAAACCAGAAATTTTGTTGATATAAATACATTGAACTCCTGTCCTTAGGAGAACTGTAGACTCTCCACCACCCGAGGTATTCAAAAACTGGTTAGGTAAGAATCATCAAACAGTATGCAGGCATTGAACATAATTGTAGCAAAAGTGGAATTCACAGAGAATGGTGCAGACTTTTTGGACCTTAGATTCATTTGGAATATACTATTAACCAGTTGTGTTCTTAGGTGGGAAAAATACTTAAAAATACGGATTGTTAGTTGAGCTATATGTTTCAGACAACAGAATACAGTTCCTGTAATATGACATTTTAAATAATACCTCAAACAAGAAAAAAAGAAACACAACAGCTCTTGAAACTTAGGAAACTTCTAGCTTCTTGTATTTACACTTTTTTTTCCCTCCAGTAGACAAAAATGAGACCTAAACAAGCCCTGAGAAAGTTTTGAATAAGTTTTAACCAAAATTTAATTTCCCACATGTAGAGTGGGAAAGACGACAAAGACCAGTGGGGTACAAAGATGTGAATTAGGATGTGTAACAGGGAAAAGAAATCAGATTTAATGACACAATATTTCTGTGCAAGCAAGAGAAAGCCTAACAATGCTGGCAAACTAAAACAGAGAACAGAAACAAAATAAGATTGCTCTGATTTGGGCACCAAGCAGAAAGAAGTAAAAGTCTATCTTTTCATGCCAAAGAAATTAATTTAATCCAAGTCACAGAACAGTTTTTAACCTTTTTTGCAGAAACAAATTCTTCAGCTTGGAAATGCCAGTGCAGACTGAACAAATGTGTCTCCTGATGTTACACAGTCTTCAGCCCCCTCTAGTCCACCCCCACAATCCTTCAGTTTCGGAGAAACTTGAGGCAATCCCTCCTACCAACCTTTCTCTTCCAATCAGCAAGAAACAGATTCCCAGCTAGGTATTAAGCAGTCTTGAGATACTGAGTTCATTTTGTTTGTTTGTTGTTGTGGGGTTTTTTCTTACAGTGAGAATACATTTGTTTTCAGTAAAGAAATTCCCTTCCCTAGCCACCTCCAGTTTTCTTTAAGTGAGGCCATTTGTTTTCAGCAGTGCTGCATTTTCTTCCCTCTTACAAACACGTTCAGTTTTTGCAGCTAGAGTACAAACAGCAAATGCTCACCATAATCACTCATCTCCACTTTTTCCCTCCTTCCCCCATACCCTCAGCCCAACTCCTTCAAACAAGCCCAGCAGCAGCAACCATATGTTGTACATTAAAGGCAGTCAGAGAGGTTAATATTCATTTGTATGCTGCCTACATTGACAGAAATTACAGATTCGGAAAAATGGTGTTTATTTTCCTTAGCTTGAAATTTTCAGAATTTCTCAACAGATAATAACACTTTGAGAAGTTGCATAGTTGAATTTATTAACAGGTTTTTTTCCTCATGCCTTCCAACAATTATTGCTATGTGTAACTGTGGGAGTGCATCTGCTTTTCCTCTAAAAGGAAATTATTTTTTCTTTCTCTTCTATACATACATTCTTACGCAGATTTTTTTTTCTTATTTAACCAAAATTACCATAACATAACAAGTTCTGAATGAGAAGCACCCTTCTTCTAGCAACAGGTAATGAGCAGTGCACCTATTGTCTAAGCAAGATGCCAGAGACCTCCTGACAGAAATAAGTAACTTTTGTGTTTGAGTGTTATATTCCTGTGGTGCTGTATAACCTTTGGCTTACAAAAAGACTGTATCTGCGCTCTTTATGCACAAGATATTCTTTGTATTTTTAAAATTGGGAGCAGTGGGAGTTTTGTGTTTGAAGGATCTGGTTTAAGGAATACAATGACCAGGTTCTCAGAATGTAGCAAAACAGGAGAAACAAATATGAATACATACAGATATTCAAAAGTCATCTGCATTGTCCAAATTCTTCTTCTATAGAAATCCAATGAGAGTTTTATTGCTCTCTCTAATGGAATCAGTGTTACTCATTTTGCAGTGCTTCTGACTATTTGATGTCTGAAAACATCCTTCCACAGCTGAGTGAATATAGAGCAGAAAAAAAACAATGAAGAAGAGGTGTTGGACGTCTTCTCTGTAGCACAGACTATATCCGAACATCTCTTTGTGCTCAGACTATTCAATATTGCAGCTTTTCAAACAACTACAGAAAATTGTTGCCTCTTTGCAAAACTTTCATACTTGGTTTTGAATGAGCCGGGAGATGACCAGTTGTCCAAGTATCAGTTATCACTGAAAGCATCACTCATCTGCAACATCACATCAGTAGTCTGATTTCTCACTGTCCATTCTGACTGGTACAATATGCCTTCAATAAAAAAATAGAAACAGCAGAAGTCCAGAGGTAAATTTATTCTGAAAAAATCTGTCTGTATGTAATTGTAAATTATCTTTTTATCTATATAAATGCTAGAAATTGCTGTGAACTCACTAAATCCAAGATACTAGATTCAAAGGTGATTAATGGCAATTAGTTCCACGGGTTGGTTGTGTTAAAGAGTTTTTTTCCTGAAACAGGTTGTTTTTAATTCCAGTGTATTTCTTCCTTTCTTTCTCAAGATGCTAAATCAAGTGAAAACTGGATTATCTGAACTGGTTTTGTTTTTCTGTAACAGCTTATGTTCATCTTGTTTGAAACTATGATCCATCTTCATAAAAGCCTGCTGTCTGCACCAGCACTATGCTACAGTATCGCACACAATTTTTCAGAATGTTTCTCTGGTATTCCCCACCCCCACACCCTGAAACTTTTCATTCAGCTAGTTTTTTTTTTCATCCAGTCTATCATCTGCTGAACACAACGTCCCAGGCTGGGGATGAAAGGTGTGGAAATGTGCTTATTTATATAGGGGACAGCCTAGTCCAAAGTTCTTTTAAGTTCTTAGTAAGGTCCGAGTGTCAGATCAAGCTCAACATGGAAAACTATGTCAACATTTATCACATGTGCTTTGAAAGTCCTTTCAAAATTTAAATCCTAGCAGGCAAATTCTTCACCAAGTAGGTTGTATTAGAAGTTCAGGACAGAACAGATGATTTGGGGGTGGGGACACTACAGTCCAGACACTGGTTCTCACCATTACTTTAAAAATAGTTCTTCCTAAGACTTTGCAACCATTCTCTGGTTCCCTCTTAATGTAGCCTAAACTGTTCTGTTATGAAAGAAATTTAATTTAAAGGAAGAGAAATTGATTGTCTGAGCAATCTGCCTCCCACTAACCTCTCAAGTAAAGGCTTCAGGAGGAGTGTGGAGCTTCTAATGACCTCACCGGCTAATGTTTATATTACCCTGCAGAAACAGCCCCTTGTTAAAACATCAAGTAAATTAAATTGCAGGCCATGCAAGATTTTAAGGTGTGTTAAAGATGAGAGCATAGCCTGTGCCAACTGACTTTGAAGAAACTGATTTATTTTACTCAGTACTGTCAACTTTCAGTGACTATATACTATGATTTATAAACTGATTTAAAATTGTCAAAGTTGAGTGTGAGGTTGTGTCAAGACGACAAAGTCTGTATGAGCAAAACATGCTGTGGGGGAGCAAAAAAGGAATTTCCCATTGCACTTTTTAGGTACTTCATGACCCCAACTTCAGTTATCTTATCAAATCCTTTAGAAGGGACAAGTTCTCCAATGTTACCATGATGTGGTATATTAAAAATTAATTGAGTCATAATTTCCCATTTAACCTTCTTGAAAAACACTGTTCAGCCTGAACTGCATCAAATGAATGCAAGACGTGCAACATATTCTTATATTAATATTTTTGTTTCTTTGTCAGACATATTTTTATCTAGCCAGGAAAAGCATTAACTATAAATGAGGAATGGATCCCCGTTGATGTTTTTGTGTGTGTGTTTAGGTTCTAGCAGTGACTGTGGTGGCAAGACCAAAAAATAATAATTCCAAAGATGCTCAAGAAACTCTAGAGACTAGTTGTCCATTGGGAAGTACAGGCAAGCAACTTCTGAGAAGTACATGATGGTGAGGACTGAACTTTGTGTAATGTTTTTTGGGAAGAAATGGGAAACATTTCTGAGGCAGTTTGCTAAATCTCTTTGTAGTGATTTCACCAGCTCTCCTTTGCTTGGAGGTAGTGGGAGCCTGGAGCATTTGAGCAAGGATGTTGATATGCTTTCAAGTCTGTTTATATGTGTCTTGAGCAGCGAGATAACCAGCCTTTGCATTAGGATCTAAGCAAAACAGCATCTTGCTTCCCATAACACTTCAATTTCTGTATGCAGTCAGGCTACACCAGGCCTCCCAGAAAATGTAGTTGTGATTATTTTATTTTTAAAAAGATTGTGGTGCCTCCACCATCCTTTTGCACATCCTTTTACTCTAAGGGGTTAGAGTACTTGCAGAGCCTACAGAAATAGAGAATTCAATATTTATTCTGCAAGTATTAAACTAATGTCTCTCTGTAGGTATCTGTCAAGTGCCAGTTTGTGTGTAGCCTCAGTATGGTGGGGAGGTTTTATATCTTTCTCACTAAAGCTGAGCCATGGTGCATTCGTTAATGCTAGGTCAAAAGGTAGCCTAACTGTATCTGTATAGGAGGGAGAAAAATAGTGTCTTCACCCATGACTATTTTGTCTGAATCAGATGTTTGGTAGAAAACAGATATGGGAGAGGTACTCAGATTTCCCTCAATGGTTTATCCATGAAGGTCTTACATGAAGTATTAACAGCCACCACCAGAGAAGAAAAACAAGCCTTACTTAGCTCTTTGCAAGAACAGTTTGTAGTCATCTGCCATCAGTATTCCTGTCTGCAGATGTTGATAGGACATAGAGGCATCTGTTTGCAGCCTTTAATGAGCTGCTCAAACCTCAAATGTAAATGGGATTACAGAAGCTGTCTGCAGCCTTTGCTGTTGGATTGGCACCTCCCAACTCTCCCTGAAGCAACTTCAAGTACCCTTTCTGGGTTACTATCTCTGTATATCGTGTAGAGGTTACAGATAGCTAGCCTTGGGCTTTGCAAGCAGAGTCCTGAAAGGTCGTTGTCACAGCAGCTCTGTCCTTGGGTAGCTCTGATCCTCAGTAACTTGCTCTCTCATCATCCCAGTCTGGCAGAGCAGGGAGTTAAATACAGGTTTCATTTGTTCTAATGATTGAAGCTCTTGAACTCTACTTCGCTTGGGGTATCTATCAAGCGATGACTTCCTCATTGAATGTAGGGCACAGGGAACTGTACTTGGAGATTTACTTTGGAGATCAGCTATTTATTTCCTGTCTGTGTATTATCTGATTCTGCACTATGCAAAGATGACTTTGGCTGAGAGAGTTTTTAATAAAAGCTGGTAACTGATGCCTAGAATTGCATTAACACTGATATAGTCGCAGAATTCTCTACTCCTTCAAAAAAAGGCAGGGAAACAGGAGAGGCTGCCATGGTCTTTCATCGTTTTACTTGCTGTAGTGGCTACTTCCAAAGGACTAAAAATTGCGTGGCTACTCCAAAGCCAAGAAACAACTTCTATTAAATCGCCTTGTGAAAGTAAGTTGGTCTCAGTGGTGTGGCAGTGCAGATGACTCAGGATAATATTTCATATGAATAGGGTCCATAGTGATAGGCACCTTGGAAATATGCACAGTAGAAAAACAAAAAAAATCTTTGGCAATTGTGAAAGCACATTTCTGGAATTTGGCATAATCAAGTTAGACTTTAGTTGTCTCTTTCTTGAATAAAGGCTGGTGCTATTCATTTGATGCTGAGACGAAACAGAAACCCTGCTGAGAACTTTAATAAGATACCTAACAAGGGAAATTCTCCACATTAGGCATTCTGGCTAGCTGACAGTCACAGCTGTGATATTTCAAGATGCTGTAATATACCCCAAATTAATATAATGGACCTCTAGAATGCTTCAACAAATTTCAGTTTAATAATCTTTATTGAGATATTATATACATATACGCATATAAACACACATACATGGAGTGTGTACGCCACGAGATAAAATAAGACAGCTGGATGAGGTTCTATCACTATGTGAAGTGGTTGATCGTGGTACTACTCCTTCCACTCCAACCTATAAAAACAAGGTCTAAAGGCTTGTGCTTTAGAGACAGAAATCCAACATCTAAATGCTGCTGTTGTATGCTAAGAATTTAATTGAAATTATAACTGGAAGCAAATTTCTCTAGGACCCAAACTCAATCAACTTGAAAGTTAACAGAGAAAGAAAAAGGGAAGGAGTTTGCAATTTTTTTTATTTGAACTGTTTATACTCCTCATTTTTAGATCTAAATTAACACTTTTAAAATGAACAGTAGGTTTGAAAAAAAAAAAAGAATCTTATAGTTTAAAACTATGACTTTTTTCAGATTATTTTCAATGAAATTTGGTTGATGTTATAAGTATGGACAAGCAGTTTCTACTGGGTGACTAAAAATTATTAACTGAAGCATTTCCAACAAAGCTGATTGACATCAAAGGTAGATTTTTCATGTGAACATATATTTGTTACAAAGTTAGATGAGGAGGGTTGAAGTAAGCCCTTCCATTCAGCTTGAGAAATAAATCTTAGGGAGATCAGAGGGATTATGATATATGAAAAATTTGTGCTTGAAGGGACTTCAACATGAAGGATTCTTCAAGAAAAAAAGTACAGGAGAAGATGGACTTTATTCTCAAAAAATAAATTTTTTCTTAATATCCAGCTTAAACATGAATGAAACTTTAGAATACATTGTTTAATGAGAGGAAGGTGCTGAAGCAGTTTGATAAAGTCAGCTATTTAAATAAAAATCTCACCTGTTTTTTCTACGCTGGTCACTTTCTCAGAAGTCGTGCGTCTGATCTTTGTCTTGCTGGGTGATTCCTATTTCTCCCTGCCCACCTAGATTTGACCCACAGATCTTTGTTGCAGCCTCCACACTTGTTGAGTCTTCTCCTAGGATTTATTCATGTTAGTTTGCTAGCAAGCCCCTGCATAGTTTTCTTTATTTACCGGATATCTGTAAAGACATTTCAGGTGTGCTTGAGTTTGCCTTGGGTGTCATGAAGTACCTTCTGGACTTGCCTTCATATAATGCCATTACTTAATCGAAGCAGGCCCTGACAAATTTCGTTTTACAAGTGGGCTATTATTTAAAAAAAAAACAAACAAAGCCTATATTTGCCTGCTTAGATTATTGTAATTTTACCTATTAAACTAGTTCTTATTCTTTAAAACAAAATGCTGCTGGACATGATTACATTTTCTCTATCTTCAATATAAGTAAAGGAAGTAGATATAAATAGTTGATGAGAATCTGTGCATGCATAGTGATTTTTAATTGCTGAGAAGTTTCTACTACATTCAGCTTGCAGCTGGCTGTATTGTTATTGTGTTGGTCACATTGTAGTTGGCTAACTTATTTATTGCCTTCCCAGCTATATTTTGGGCTTTGGACTATGCTTTAATAAGCCCAGATGGATTTCAGCCTAAGTAATACATTTAAATCTGTAACCTAAATATAAAATACAGATTTAACTCATGAAAAATATTGGTTCAGCACCAACGTTGTTGGTTACGTTTATGATGTGATCTTCCTGTATATTGATAAAATAATGTTGGCTGGTTTGGGGCAAATTATATTGTGACCCTTAAATACGATTTTGTATGTAAAATGTAAATGTTGGATCATATTATCAAAATCCATAATGAAGATTTTGTTCATCTCAACAAGGGTTCTGGGTTTATGCGTAACATACTCATATTTGGTGAAATATTTAATTATGTGCTGAATTTGAACAACTGCTTAACTTCAGATGCTATTATATAGCAATCAACATTCAAAGCAGATTTGTATCATTTGGTGTTTTGTTACGGAACATTTATTCTAGCTTGAACAGAACTCTAAGAATTAATCAGATAGTCTGTATCCCAAGCTCCTCTGAAAGCGCTGGTAACATGGCAGAGCCTACCCCTACTGAAATCAGTAGCAGATCAGCCCATTGACACAAGAAAAAGCTGGAACCCACTTAAAGAAAGAGAAGGTACCCATATGTTTACATATCTAAATGAGGCATACTGCTTCTTTACTTGATACCAGCTTATTGCCAGTTAATGACTTGCTAATAATGGTGACCCCAACTATCTGCCACGCACCACACTTGCATGTCTCCGTGTGGTGCATTGCTCGCTGTTGTGGTGGTGTGTTCACTGTGCAGCCGCACGAGACTCCAGCCAGACTGCAGCTGCATTCTCTGCCTTGATCAACACGAGATCTTTCCTGACACTCACAGTGAGGACACTGCTGCGTGTTCATGGTACTGGGAGCTTCTGTGAAAATTCTGCAATTAAAAGAGAACTGCAGTGATTAGACAAAGCCGCTGAGACAGTTAATTTTTTATTGAATAAGAAAATACAGTTTTACACATTTTTCCTCCAAAACACATGATAGAAAAAGGAGTCAGTGCTTCAGAGTCCTGGTAGCTGTGAGTGTTTCTCAACAGAAACTGTCACTTTATTGCTATTGTTAGCAGGTGATCCAACGGCAAAGCTTTTTAATAACTCTGTTTTTTAGTAAATAACATTAAACAGCTGAAAAGTAGTAAATGTGGTAGGTATGTGGAAGGCAAGAACACATATGTAAAAAACACCATTACTCTTACTCCAATGATGTAAATATTTCAGAACAGTTTTTCTTTTAAAAAGAAAGAGAAAAGGTAATGAGCCTTGGGAGTAAGTAAGAAACTGAAAAAAATACAAATACATATTCACCAAGTCCATCATGCTGTACTCATCTGGTATTTTCTTTGAGAAATTGTGCCATTTTCTAAATAAAGGACAACATTACTAGTTAAACTGAAGAAGATAATGGAGTAGTCTAAGAAATGTAGGGAACATAAAAAACTAGTGTAAGGATTATGATTAACATTGAATTAAAAAGAATTTAGTAATGGTACTACTTGAGAATTGTCACAGAGGTAAATGCTGTTTAATATTTTCATTGCTGATGGCAGCACAGAGACTAGCAGTGTTCTGGTAACTTTTTTTAGTTATCATAAAGGTGGGATCTATTGTCAATATGTGAATAATGTAAATGTCTTAAAAGGACAAAATGCGATTAAATTATTTTGTTATCAAGCATAATAGCATTCATTCAGGAATCATGTTAGTAATTTCTGCTGTAAGACAGGAATTTGGGCTGAATAATTGAAGGGGAGAAAAACAAAGGGCATTAGTCATGAAGGACAGTCAGGCATCCGTGTAATGTGGCTGTGAAAATGTCAGAGACAATCTTAAGAATTACCAGCTGCAATACTTCTTTAAAGAAAGTAAGGAGCAGTGCCCTTGCAACGTTCATGTGAAAACAGAGGAATTCTTGTCAGCCGGCTCTAAAAACCCAACCAAATACTAACTGGAATAGGCTTGGAAAATATTATTCAGGTGACCAGGAATAAGAAGAACTTCTATTCTGTGAAACTAAAATATACAACTTTTTTGGTCAGGCAAAACAAAGGTTGAGAATGTCTGTGCTTAAATCCAAGAAGTAAGCACCAAGATAGGAAAGCATTCCTTAAAGGATGATATTGATAAGAGAAAAACTGACTATGAACTGGTAAAGAATAGACTCAGGCCTGAATTTTCAAATGTCCAACTATTATTTAGAAGAAGTTTCTGGAGAAAACTTCCAACAGAATGGCAAGGCAAAGGAGTAAACTTGGTTTTGAATGGCCCTTCATTAGTTCATGAAATGGGTCATATGATTATGCATCTCATATTTTGCTCTGCCAAGAGGCACAGTGATATTTTTATGACTGACCAAGGAAATCAGATATGTGAAACAGTTTTATGGTTTAGCTGTGAAGGCCTGTAAGTAGTGCAGCTAGGTTAGAAGTTATGTATGGTTCACGTAAGTGTGTGTTAGCAGCAAGAAACAACAATGTTGTAACATGATACGAATCATGATGATTATGCAATCAGACTAGTTTTTGACTGGCATTTCCTACTGATTTCAGTGAAGCCACATCAGTTTTCAGTAGCTGAAGGCTGTGTACTTACATACTTCTTGTTCAGGCGTTGCTTCCAAGAACGAAAACTTCTCCAAGATTTCTATATCAAAATATAAGACAGGTGTGGGAAAATCATTACCTTGATGTGGCATAAATTGATTATATGCATTTTAAACATGGTAGCAAATTAATCCTCAACATTACTGAACAGACTTAAGAATAATTAGTTTCATTAAAATTCAAATTATTAAAGATGATTATTGATTTGCCTTTATCTGTGAGAAATTACTTAGCCATCAGTGTCTGCTTGTTTGTTCCTTCTTCTGTGCGAATTTTCATTCGTTCACATAGACAGCTGAGGTTTTTTATCTCCTCTTCCTTTACCATACTTCTCAGTTCACAACAGTTTGGAGAACTGCTCTCTTTGCCTTCTTTCTGCTATGCGCATTCTGTATTTAAGCATTATTCTCTTTTTCTTTTGTTTAGAACAAGACGAATAACCCAAAGTAAATAATAATAAAATTAATCCTTCCCAAGTATTTTTCCTGACAAGGACAATGAATGCTCAAATAATGAAAATAAGACAAATCTTCCTAGCACTAGATCATCACATATTCATCATCATTATATTGGAACAAAAGAGAAAGTTTTACTTAGCAGTTCAATATTTCCTCAGATGTGAATCACTTTATCTTTGGAAGACAGAAGCCATCTCTATTTTTTGTATACTGCAGTTCTTCCTTTAAAATATTAGGATGCTCATTCTTCAGCAGTATGCAGTTTGGTCAGATTCTGAAAACATAAAGATACAGAAAATCAAATAAAATGAACCATCAACAGTGTGAGTCTACATTAGTACAAAGATTTTCTTCATGAACAAATCATGAAGGCTTGCCAACTTTGACTCAGATTATGTGACCTCTTAGCCATAGATTGATTTTTAACTACTAGAAGGTGAGATTAATGATAAGGCACCCAAAACCACCTCCCAAGCATTAAGAGAAAGATAGGTTGTCCTGCAGCTCAGTAGCAGAAAGGCATAACATAGCAAATGAAGCAGCTGTGACAGTTGATATTCCCTCCCTGAGACCTAACCAACACATCTGCAACACTCGAAACCTACACTTGAAAATAAACAAAATGTGAAGTTGATGAGAGTTTAATGAAAACAATATCTAGCTTCAATTAGTTACAGTGGAAGCTCACTAATTTTCACTTGGCTAACTCCCAAACTCTGTAATTTTAAAGGAAATGCTATTTCTTCTTTCCTCTCAACAAAGATTTGAGAAACAGAGAGCCGCAGGAATACCGTATGAGTAATAAATTATTACCTTTCTGAAATGTGTAGTGTTGTACGAGGGTATGTACATGTATCTTAATGCTTCATCAAAAAAGATAACTGGTAATACCTTAGGCATGTTCTTTGTTATAACTCATCGGATTCATAAGTTTTATTTCTAACATGGTTAAACTGGCACCCATTTCTTCAAGCAGAAATTTGCAAATCCCTTTGTCCTGGCTGTTCACATTGGTAGGAAGAACTGTGGACAAGGCTCCTTTGGCAGTGCTGAAAATTGAATCTAGACATTTAGTGCTCTATTGTGATTGCAGCAATGAGATATTTAATCTATGTTTCCTAGGTTTTAATTATTAGTCTTGGGAGCAAACTCCTTCTTGAGATAACTGGACTGAAATTAGCTCCTAGTTGATTTTTACTTTTGGTACGCTAGAACTGGATTAATCTTTTAAATCATTTATATCAGGCTGCTTAACATGTTTGACTGGGTGTACAAACCAGAAGCAGTGCCTAGACCCCAAATGACCCTTAGCTGTTTATGTTTTTCCTAGAAATGATCAAAAAGAAAAAGTGGGATCTAAACTAAGGTGTATCCTAGTTCATACAGAAGGAGTAAGCAGGTACCATACAGATAGTTCATTCTGGCGAAAAGATAACTCAGATTTCTTTTTATTGAATAAGCAGTCCCTATGTATAACCTATACGTATTTTCAAGCGTGTATCTGTTAACTTTACAAAAACAACCCAGTGCTGACATCTTAAAATACACCTAATGGAGCATATGTCTACCTTAACAAGTATGCTTTTATTACTCATTGGTACTTTAAAAAAATAAAACCAGAAATATCTTCTAGTGGAGTAAAAGATCTTTTCAAAATGAAATGTTTCACTGGCAATGACAGAGAGAATCCAAGACAGAAGATTTGCCTAATCATTGATCTTCTTTTGAAAATCAAATCAACAGCTCTGCATGAATCACTTCGCTTAATCGTCACAAAGGATTTCATTTTTTTTCTGTGTTTTTATACAGGATACTGTCTTAAGTTTTGTGAAATTAGTTGTTCACTTAGGGTAACATTCTGGAGTAATCTATGGCTTTTTAATCTTTTTTTACAAGAATTAGCCTTCAGTGTGCAGAAGGTTGATAGCTGGTGTAATTTATACAGCACATTTCTTTCTTTCTTTGTTTTCTTCCTTCAAGTAGATTCAAGAATACTTTGTGCTGTCTGCAGAGCTGAAGACATCCATGTTTACTCAAAAGTTGTACACCATATTCAGTACGTAATTATATTCATTATGGCATTCCACAATGGTCTTTTTTCAAAATTAGAACAATCAGACACTTGGAGTCCCACATCCGTCTTAGAAAAACAACATTTTTTAGTTAAAGTTACAGTCTTCATGTTTATTTAGTAGTATCCAATCCTGATAATCCTTCTTAATGTAGAAAATTTTACTGAAAGTAAGTGTCCCCCCAATTTCAAATACGTGAAATGGTGAAGTGTATTACAGAGGATAGTATGGATACATGTCTGTCAGGATACCTTTCTGTCCCCGTCTTTAATAATTACCCTAAGATTCGTGATGTGTGGTTACTTCTCCTGACAGTTTTACAGAGCTGCAAGGGTTAACAGTCTAAAAAATTGCTTCTGTGAGCTGGTCTTGTATGGTATTCAACAGAGAAGGAGACAACAGTCCCCTACACAGGTTCCTACTGGGAATGTCATCTTTACTCGTTCTAGTGGACTCTTCATCTTGCAGTTGCTTTCTCATTCTTCATTAGCACATAATACAGGATAGATAACGACTGACAACTTTGATTGTGTTCTCTCTTATTTCTAATGTGGCAAAGTAAGCCAAAGATAAAGCAGACACCTTTTTTGTTTCATTTTGAAGACAAAAGTAACACCTTTCTTAGTGTAATCTCAGCTGACTAACAGATTCTTTGGTAAACATTTTTAGAAGGTTGCAGCTACAACTACATTTTGGAGTTGCCCTGACGTTCACTATGCTTCAAATCTGCATTGTTCTGTCAGGCAATCTTCCAATTTGGTGTAGGCAATCAAAGATCTCAACTAAGGAGACTCCAGTACTCTTGGTATCGGAAAATCATTTTCAAAGAGGAAAAAAGACTGCCAGTTAGCACAGTGTGCTGTAAAAGAGCAAAATACTTTCATGTTTCCATCTCCTAGGACAGGCCAGATTCTGCTGCTGACTAAGTATATACAAACTAGTCCTTCTGGTGTAGCAGTTGCTGTTAACCAGCGGTAGAATTCTTCGCTGAGAGGTGAAGCATGAATGTACTCCAAGGTGTTCAGTAGTTATTTCCATTTGCATGACTTCTTAGAATCATAGAATCATAGAATCATAAAAAGTTTTGGGTTGGAAGGGACCCCTAGAGGTCATCTAGTCCAAGCCCCCCGCAGCGAGCAGGGACACCACTAACTAGATCAGGTTGCTCAGAGCCCTGTCCAACCTGGTCTTGAATGTTTCCAGGTATGGGGCCTCCACTACCTCTCTGGGCAACCCGTTCCAGTGTATCACCACCCTCATTGTAAAGAATTTCTTCCTTATATCCAGCCTAAACCTACCCTGTTTCAGTTTAAAACCGTTACCCCTTGTCCTGTCACTGCTGTCTCTACTAAAAAGATTGTCCCCATCTTTCCTATAGGCTCCCTTTAAGTACTGAAAGGCTGCAATCAGGTCTCCCCGCAGCCTTCTCTTCTCCA